>Ga0256406_1000067_pt1 | contig 179473 bp, 213 predicted proteins | sample RumenRJG_03DNA_FD_185986 | JGI IMG/M metagenome (GOLD analysis project Ga0256406, IMG submission 185986) | Bovine rumen microbial communities from Lethbridge, Alberta, Canada - RJG_03 | ecosystem: Host-associated > Mammals > Digestive system > Stomach > Rumen | place: Canada: Alberta... | reverse complement strand
TTCATCTTTAGACCTCCTGTCTGCAATTAGCTTATTTTTGTTACCTTATACACATCTTTAATGCATTTATTGTCAAACCAAAATTCAGTATCTACTAAAAGAGTAAGTGTCAGTAAAAAGCTATTTTCTTTAGCTCTCACTACTTTATTGATTGATTTAAGTGTTACATAATCACCTACATTAACTTTCATTGTAATACCTCCTTATTTATTTACTTTTGTTAATCTATATACGTCTTTAATACACATTTCGTCAAAGCCCCACATTTTTCCTTTTATGTCAACCCAAACACCATCTTGATTTGCTTCTAATACTTTATACTTATTAGAAGTCCCCATTGCGTCTAACATATTAGTTGAGAAATAATCTGTATCCGTAGTTACATTTCCATCATTCGCCACATCCCAAAACTTATAGAGAGGTTTTACCTCCTCGATGGATTTCAACGTGACATAATCTCCATTCCTGATGTTCATCATTATATCCTCCTGTCTATTGGTCTCTGAACCTTAACTCTGTATATAGTATAGCATAGGTAGAACAAGAAGTCAATAGTAAATCAAAAAATTTTTTATAAACCATGATACAGAAACGTTTCACAAAACATTTTACAATCCAAAAAACAATCTTCTTGCTTTGTTATGACAAGTAATAAAACTATTTTTATACCAATTTGGAATATACAAATAGAATATTTCAAATAAATCTATGGGTGAAAAATTTATCCTAGAACTTGTAAATCTAGGAAATATATCTTGACAAAAACTATTTATATCAAAATTACGATTACCATATTTTTTATACCAAAACCAATCTCTGTCTTTACGTTCTCTATTTTGTTTTCTTCTAAATATACGAATTGTATAAAAACTATCCATGGATTGCAAAAATGTATGAGGATATTGTCTAAATTGTTCAGTAAACCATACAAAATATTTCGTACCACGAATATTGATAACTATCTGATAACGATTTATATATACTTCTGAAAAATAATATTCTTTTTGTATACGCTTTACTTTAGATATATGTTTTTCAGATATAATATTATCTTCTAAAGCACTATTGTTTATTGTTATAGCTTCCATGTATATACTCCATTTCTTTTAATTGTTCATACGAATACAACAAAGAATAATTGTTTATCTGTATTGACCATAGTATTTTTGTATGTTCATCATCTGCGTATATAGCATTTATATTATTACTATATTTAATACCTATATTGTCTAAAATTTCTCGTATATTCAAATCCTCTGTTTTTATATGCAATTCATAATTTATTTCATCTAATTCTTTTTGTTTTTGTTCCATTGATTTAGATAACATTGAACGTATAAAAAAAACTAATCCATCATATTTTACTTTATTATTTGTATATCCATAACATATAACAATATCTTTTTGTTTGAACGATGTATATATATCAACTATACTTTGCAAATATTCTTTTGTTCCCATAATCCCAAAGTCGCAATTACTCCATGCAGTAGCCAATTCAGGATAACGTTTTTTATATAAACTTTGCGATAAAAATAATTCTCTAGGAAACTTATTTATATTAGTATCATAATAATTATATATATATTCATCTGCACCAATCATATAGTAAAATGTCATATTATATTGTTTTCGTTTCCATATTTGCATTTGATTACTAACATAATGAATTTGTCTACTATCAAATCCAAAAATAGGTTTATATAACAACCTATTTTTTTTATTATAAAAATTTGTTTTTTCATATGATTGTAAAACATAAGGCTTATTATGAAACATAAATGGCGTTAAATGATATAAATTTTGTAAACATTGTATACCTCTTTCATGCTCTGCACAATGACCGCAAGACAAATCCATACCTACAATAATATGTTTATTCGTATTATACAAATCATCTGTATATATAAATGTAGGTCTAAAACTTCTTCGCATAATTATCACCTTACTTAATTATAAAGGATAACTAACAAAAAAGCAAGGGATTTTGTTCCCTTGCTTTTAATTACATTACTCATCAGAACTGAAAAACGTTACAACCCAAACCTTTATTTTAATTACCTCCTAAAACTTATCTCGTTTAACTATATATAGTATAACAGATATTACTTATTTTATCAATAACTTTTTTATTATAAAATAATTAATAGGACGCAAAAACCGCCTACCATAAATGGTGGCGGTAAATGCGAGAGATAAACAAATATAAGTAAGATAACGCCTGTGATTTATGCAACAGTAACCGTTCACGTATTACTACATTACTTAGTTTGCCTTTTGTCGCAAATTGGAGGTGAGCGTACAATCGGTAAAGAAACCTGTTTGCATACTTAATAGGTGGTTCAAGCCTACTCACTTGTTTTTGCGTTATACAATTTCAAAGTTTTTCTTTGTATATTTATTATACCATATTAATTTTTTTTTGTCAAGAACTTTTTTCTTTTCTAAAACCTCTGTTCTTGATTACATATATATCTTATCACACATTGTCATAAAAGTCAATGGTTTTTTGAAGTTCTTTTGTTCTTGAAGTATCTGTTTTTCTTTACATATATACTATCACAAACAAACAAGTTTGTCAACATGCTTAAAGTTTTATATGTAAAATGTTTTATTCTATATAAAAGAAAAAGGACGGTCTTTTGACCGCCCGCCCGATTAGTTCAGATATTCAATCGGGCAATCGTATTTTTCTTCAACTGCTTTTTTAATGAAACGAGCAAGTTTCACAGCGTTTTCATTCCTTGCATCCGTTCCGCAATCAGAAAACGCGCCAATGGCTTTTACCATTAAAATAATCTCATCATACTGCAAAGAACGATGGTCTTTCTGTAAGGTGGAAATAAATCCATCCGTTAATGGTTTCTGCCCGCTCATACCGCTCGTATTAAGAGCATCCGACATGTTACGTGCAAGTTTGACACCCATATCATATTTTTCTTTTTCGTAATTCATCATTTTGTGTTCCTCCATTTTCTCTAGTGAACTGTATCTCTTAACTGTCTATATAATACCATATCACACAATCATTGTCAATACTTTTTATATAAAAATTTTTCTTGATTTTGTGCTTTTAAGTTGATTGACTTTTTACCATAAAACATTTTACAAAAAAATTTTTAGTACCTGTTATAAAGTTTGACTTTTTGACTATTTAATCAATGGAAAAAGGAAAAAGAGTATTTAATATAAAGAGGTAATAATAATGTTTGGTTTAATTCCTTTTGAAAACAAAGAAATGGATAGTATTTTTAATGATGGATTTTTTGATGGATTTAAGTTTCCACAAGTACATCAAGATATGAAATGTGACGTAGAAGATACAGAAAAGTCATATATTGTTACTGCGGAGGTTGCAGGTTTTGACAAGAATGATATTAAAGTATCAACTAAGGATGACGTTCTGACAATTGCAGTTGAACACAAGGAAGATACAAAGGATGATAAGAAGTATCTTTGTCACGAAAGAAGTTATAGCAAGGTGTCACGTAGCTTTAGACTTCCTAACATGAACAAGCAGGATATTAAAGCTAATTTGAAAGATGGTATTTTAACCATTACTGTTAATAAGGACGAAAAACAGGAAGATAAGTATATCGCTATTGAATAATTAGATATAATAAAAAAGAATAGTACATATAATAAAACTGTTATGATTTATAAAAGAGACTTGCAAAAAAGTCTCTTTTTTGTTATACTATCAACGTAGAATATTTTTATTCTATGTGTTTTATTATAACAATGAGGTGATGTAATCATGGTTAATTTAATAGAGCAATCTCACAAGCGTTTGAGTTTGAGAGAGTGCGGAGGTTTAGCAAAGATAGCACAGAAATATCATGCAAGTATTAAGGTTTATAATGATAACAATTCTGCCAATGCAAAAAGTATATTAAGTGTTTTAGACTTATGTATTTTACCGAATCAAATATTGGTAATTAACATTAGTGGAGTAGATGAACGACCAGCATTTAATGAAATTAAAAAGTATTTACGCGAATTATAATTAAATAAAACGTAAACGGATAATGTGAAAACACATTATCCATGAATGGAAAGTGTATGCAAGATAGGCATATTTTTTTTATGCCTTTTTCACAATGTAAAATGTCTTATCTAATTTTTTACATAAAACATTTTACACTATGAAAAAAGAAGTAGTTTTTAATATGCGCAGGAAAAACAGGATTTTTGAATTATACGCTTTTATTTCATTTATATAAAAAACTATTCAAACAAGGGTGATTTGAAAATGATAAATGGAATAAAGGAGGTATTAGAAGCCTCTAAAGAAATTTGGCGTGAAGATTATATGGATGTGTTTTATAATATGAAAGATAAAAAAGTTTTCTATGTTATAAAACCGTTGAAAGATGTATCAAAACATTTTTATAACATACGTGAATTTGTTAATATCAATACAGTATTTGTTACGAGCATTTATTCAAATTATAAATTCAATGAAACCATTTTAGAAAATTTGGTTAATAAAGCAGTAGCAGATTTTATAAATATACACAAATAAAACATATAAATAAAAGAGACTAGATAGCTAGTCTCTTTTTTATAATCCGCTATATAGTGTAATAGGTAAAATTACTTTATGATAGAATAGTTTTTTATATCCATCAATGCAATCTTTTGCGTCATTTTCTTTTTCAAAACGTATTTTTTTATTCATATAATCATACGTCCCATTATATTTTCTTATTCTATTATCTGTTCTGTGTTCAGAAACAATGTTATATCTACAAATATTTATCCCGAATAATATATCAATGTCAATGTAATAAGATATATCATCTTTCTTATAAATAAGGAAGGGATATGTCATTGATGTATACATAAGATATTTTATTATGCGTTTTCTAAAAATGTCTTTTTCTTGTTCTGTATATGTTTTCCATTTTGTATGTTTCGTATTTTTCTTTACATAGTACTCGATGGTATATCTTTTCATAGTTATCCCCCAATACCATTATAACAAAAATGATTTGATATAAAAAGAGGGAATATATTTTCCCTCTCCTACTCGTTACAGTTTTGTCACTTGACCTGTGAAAACATTAATGACTTCTGTACCACCACCAAAGGCAGAACGCATTTCTGCTAGTTCTTCTTCACTCGGTTTGTGATTTGCCATTTGTTCACGATAGGATTTAATAAATTCCTCATTAGCCTTTTTCAATGCCCTGCTATGTTTGACTAAATCAATATTTCCGTGCATTTTAGTATAGTAGAAACCTGCTACATCCATTGGAGCAATACGCATTTCGTTTGGAAGAATCCAATATAATACACCATCCTTGACAGTAGATTTATTTGGATTTTTCAATTCTTCTTTCAAGTGCTCTAATTCATCCTTATACGTATCGGGATAAAGGTGATAGAATGAAACATAAACCTCGTTCGCTACACTTACCTGTTCTTCAAAAAGTTCTTTCGTCATTTTCATTGTGCTCACGAACCTTTCTTCAATAGCGTCTGTTTATCTCTATGGTTATAGTATAGCAAACTATGTGCAATTTGTCAAGCACTTTTTTATATATATTTCGTAGCAAGCAAGATTGTAAAATGTTTTATCAATAAACAATCTATATTCCGTTTTACTTTATAAACGGCATAAGTATTATGCTATAACCAGCTCGTATAGGCTTACACTTCACCTGTAACGTGCCTTAATAGCAAAACAGGTATAGTTATATGTATTGACTGAAAAACTGCAAAAGAAAACGCTATCTATGATTACGTGTAGCAAATAAAAAAGCAGGAAGGGTATTTCACCTTCCTGTTCTATTTTGTTATACACGTTCCATGACTTCAAAATCCATCCCTTTCCAATTCGGAATGTTGGCACAAAAACCGTGATTGACAGAACGTAAACCCTTTGTCTTGCGTTTTCCGAACGGATTGTTATTAACAATACGGAATGTATCTTCTTCACAACCATTCCCAAAGCAAAATGGTTTTTTGAATTTGATAACTGTTCCCATAGCAAGGGATTTGACCATTTCTTTACGAGAAAGAACCTTATGAACGGTTTCCCTCCACTTTTTTGACCAATCATTGCAAGGCTCACTCTGTTCTACGATTTTCATAATTCTTGCAGGGCAGTTATAATAATATGGATTTACTGATTCGTCCATATCCTTATAAGAGAAATTATATTCTTTATCCCTGCTAAAATGCACCTTGCAAACCATTGCAAAATACTGTTTCTTAGACGGAATGTATACCGCCCGATAATACTCACTCATATTTACGAGTGCGCCTTTACCAATAAACTTAAAATCGTCACTCTCCATTTCTTTTTCAAAAAAATCATCAATGCTCATACCATAATCCTTGTGAAGTGAAGTCCAACCCATGATAATCACTTTTCCTTTCTTTTCTTAAAAATGAACCTTATCTCTTACTGTCTTTATTATATCTGATATGGAACGTTTTGTCAATAACTTTTTTATTCATTTCTTGATTTTTTTTATTCCCCCCCCTGTCTATGGTTATAGTATATCAAACTACAAGTACTTTGTCAAGAAGTTTTTTATATTTTTTGGCAGAAAAATTTTTGTCATAAAACATTTTACAATTTATATACATATACAAAATAGGGAGAAATGATTTTCATTTCTCCCCAATTTGATTTATTTATATCTTTTTTTTATTTTTTTTCGGTATCAAAAGTTCTTAACAACTTTACAAGAAGAAAAGTTGAATTTGTTTTACCAATTCTATACATATTTCCTGTAAATTTGTTTCTTCTTTCAATAAGAAATTCCTCCCCATTTTTTGTTAAATAATAGCTATAGCTATTATTGGTGTTCAGTTTGTCAACAATATCAAATGCTTTCATTAAGTAGTTATCCATTTTTGATTACCTCCATCAATTCATATAATTTGTTTCCATTTCCTTATCTCTGTAAACAGTATAGCATATAGCACTATGTTTGTCAAGATGTTTTTTATATTTTTGGCAGAAAAATTTTTGTCATAAAACATTTTACAAAAAGTCTATAGAAAAAGCAGGGATACCTCACCCTGCTTTTATTACAGTTCAACAATATCCAATTTATGTGATTTATCTGCTCTCATACCACAATGAACACCACAAGTCTTTTTATTTTTCAAATTACCTGTATATACGTCAATAATATTACCACAATCACACTTGCAACGCATTTTTGCATTATGGAACTTACCACTATCATCATAGTATGCTTTTTGTACAATCGAAATGACAGTTAACGTACCGAATCTACGTCCAATCCATTTGCTCTCATATGCCTTTTCTTTACAGTCTTTACACATGGTTACGTTACCACTTTTTAGATACTGCAAGGGTACAATAATATGATTTCCACACTCGCACTCGCATTCATACATAGCAAGTGTTTTACCATGATTTCCAATTTCCTTGTTCTCTACATATCGAACAATAGTCAGTTTACCAAATTTATGACCAACAAAACTATCTACGTCAAATGTTCTCATTTCAAAAACTCCTTTTCTTAAATATCCTCTAGCGAAACTCCATCTTCAGTCATAGATATTTTTGTTAAAATCCATGACTTATCAATTACCATTGTTGTATCATCTTTACCTGTATAAACCATAATTATTGGTTCATTACCAAGATTAATGATACTTTTCACAGTAACAATCTGGTCTGCTAAATATTTTCGTTTTAGTTCTTCTTCTTTAGGCAAATCATTAATTGGTTTAATGACTACAGAATCGCCAATTTGCAAATTCATCATAAAAGTCTCCTTATTGTGATTTAATCTTTCTTAAAAACATTAACCAGCGTAGGTAATCTTTATTTTGTCTCTTTGTTTTATTATATATCATAGATTTTTATTTGTCAAGACTTTTTGTATTTTTTTGTTTTTGAAATAAAAGCAGGAATTTCACCTGCTTTTATTTAATCACGTTCACTATGATATTTTACCTCATCATAAATTCCTTCAAGTGTAATGCGTAACCTACGTTCTGTATTGGCAAAAGCAATATCATAACGTTCATCTGTTGGAAGATTAATGCGAACAACCACATAATCTCCTGCAATTTTCGTTACAAGATAATCATTGTTTTTATCCATAGCATTGATTTTTTCAAGCAAATCGAAAATCTCCATTTGTAACTACCTCCATTAACACTTAAATTCTTGTTTCTATGATTATATAATAACACATGATACAATATTTGTCAAGAGCTTTTGTATATTTTGTTTTTGAAATAAAAGCAGGAATTTCACCTGCTTTTTTAATATGCGTTTTTATGTTCACTACAAGACTGCACTTCATTATAAATTCCTTCAAGCATAACGTCAAAATTACATATAAATAAGAATAAATATGTATAATTTTGTTTAGAATTCTAAATTCAAAGTATCGTTAATGTACTCACCTTAATCTTTTTTCAAGATACGGTATTTTGTTTAATTAATTCTATGTATGTTGTTTTGAATTCTTCGTGGGTTTTGTAAATTGGAATGAATTTATTTGGTTCAATTTCCTGATGACAGGATTTTTTCAAAACGTTTGAGAGAATCCTGTTTTTTTTAGTTTCAATATTATTTCACCTCCATCCTGTATTAAATATATGTCAAATTAAACATTTTATGATATATTTGTACAAAAAGTTGCAAAATAATTACTTGTAATATATAATACGTAACATGTTTTCCATATCCACAAAATTATTACAAATTTTGTCTGTTTCAAGATTTATACGCCTAAGTACATAATGTCATCCTGCAAATTTCGTTACAAGATAATCATTGTTTTTATCCATAGCAACTAACTTTTCAAGTAAATCAAAAATCACCATTTGCAACTACCACAACAAAAATATTTATCAACTATGTACAGTATATCAAATAATTTTCTATATGTCAATAAAAATTGCTATCATAAAACATTTTACAATAAAAAATAGAGGATATATATCCTCTATCACGTTAAATCTTTTGTTTTTTGTAAATATGTTTCTATTTCGTTCATAGTTATATATCTACCTGCTTTTGTTTTTATCAAACTAATAGGCATATGATTTTTCAAATTAAACATATATCCTTGATATTCTTTTGGTACTAATTTTTGTACTGACTTCCCATAATCAGATTTATTATTTATATTCTTCACTATATCATAATATCTATATATCATATCACGTTTTATACGCATATATGTATATATTTTTTCTGCTTTTTCATTCAAAACAGTATGATATACAGTAGGAACTTTAGCCAACAAATCATCATAATAATCATCTGCTATAGCTTTAATAATTGTTTTACTAGATGTTTCATCTGATAGTATATGACTTAATTCCAAATAATCAGTACACTTTAGTTTATATCTATGATTATCAATTGTGATAACCCAACCCTCTTTATCCGAACCTTTGTAAGTATCACGATTACACATAACTTCATTGAATGATTTTGTATCTATTTGTGTCATAGGAATATGATACTTATCAGAAAATTCTTTTTTAATATACTTATATCCATATTCTATTCCATTTGTGACATTACGTACACCAATCAGATAAATACCCTGTTGTGATTTATCATAGATAACTACATGCCTATCATTCAATGAAATATATTCAAAAATGAATGTTTTATCAGGATTATTCATAATCATTTGTTTGTGATTATATGATAGCATAGTTTCTGCTTCTGCCAATCTAAAATTTTGTTCTTTATCTAATGACCCTGTACCACCTAACACAAAATGATTATCATAATATCTAACAGACAAAAGTGAACCATCTAGTTTATTTGTTATTTCTACATCTTTTGCATTTTTCAAATATGATTGAATTTTATCAATATATGTTTCTTCAATCTCGCCTATATTGAAAAATTTTCTAAATGGACATAATACAATTGTATCTTTTTCTACATCTATTGTAAGACCACGCATTTCACGATAAATAGAATTTTCATTACGATATATATCATTGTCTCCACCTTTAATAAGTGAATATTTGAATAAATTATATGTTCCATACACAATGATATTTACGCATTTCAAAAAGTTATTATATTTATCTGTATTTAAATAGATACACATATCTTCTACACTATATGTATCTAGTTTATCTATTTGCTTTTTGTTCATATACTGATATTTTATCTTCATAACATAGTTATATGCTATATTCCAATCAAACATATTGTATCACCACCATATACAATCATATCATTTATAGAAATATTTGTCAATCAAAATTTGTAAAATGTTTTATACCAAATCAAATTCCAAATCATAAAACATTTTACAAATATCATAAAATTAAAAAGGAAAGGTTTCCCCTTCCTTGTACTTTATCAACGCTCATAGTGTACTTTCGTGTACTTTCAGATTGTATTTCTCAATCAGATTATCTGCTTTGTGTTTCCAAATTTCATGCAGATTATTTTCATAGATATAGATTGCAAGCGTCCCCTTAATCCCTTCATCATCTGCGCCCTTGCAAAGTGCAATCAACTTTTCTGCTTCATCAACAGACACAAGCAGGTGATTTGCAAGTGCTTTTACGTCATTATTTTTAATGAAGTATGCACCATTTTCCACCTCATACATTGGGCAACCGTCCACGTCACGAAGATGAAATTCAAATAAATCTGCAATAGCAGGGAACTTGCGTTCCGTATCATGAAGGCAAGCACCAAAGGAAACAGGATTAGCATAACGCTTATCACGTTTACCTTTTCTCGTGGCTTTCCATGTTTCATGCGTCACGGAAAAATACGGCTTCTGCTTTCCAATCTGATTAAGCTCTCCAAAAACAGTAATCAGATACCCATTGGAAATTTTGTTTGCGACCTCGTAATTGTTGAACATTGTAATTACTTCCTTTCATACGTGAACCTTATCTCTATGGTTATATATTACCACATCTTAGATACTTTGTCAAGAACTTTTTTATTTTTTCTTGGTTACTGTATCTATTGCCTTTCGACACTTATATAGTAACACATATCAATATATTTGTCAATAGTTTTTGTATATTTTTTTTGAAAAGATTTTATTCGTATAAAACATTTTACAAAAATCAATATACACAAAATTGTAAAATGTTTTATACCAAATATTGTTTATCAAAAGAAGGAAGAACTATTTCTTCCTTCTTGCTTATTTTGTTTTAGACAAATTATCCCAAAAACTTTGTGACGGTTTAGCAGATGAAAGAATATAAATATCCAACCCTTCATTATTTCCAACACATTCAAATCCACTAGATTTATATAAATTAACTGCTACTGTATTGTCAGGTGCTACACACAAAGCATTTGCTCCTTTTTTCAAGCAATAATCAAATAATGTCCTGCCTAATCCTTGACCTCTAAATTGTGGTTCAATTTCTAAATTACCTACCCATGTAAGATTATCAGATGAATATTTGTATAAATCTACTGTACCTAAATAAGTAGCCCCGTTATACATATTAATATTCGTTTTATTTCCTTCTTGTTCTTCTTCAAATTTGATATTAGCTAAACGTTTCATAATATTATCTCCTATATAAAACATTTTACATTATTATTATATCGGTATCTACCACTATTTATTATATTTATAGAAGGGTGGAATACAATAATGGATAATCCGTATGAAAAATTACAGCCTAAATCATTTACTCTATTGGCAGAACAACAAATAAATGATATTAATCATAAAGGGATTATGGGTAAAAATCTATTTATCAAAACATGTATAAATAATATGTATGATTACATAGATGAATTTTATTTTGATTTGTTTACAAATCACATAGACATATTTTATTTTATGACGGTTTACGATAATGGCAACGAAAATATTATTGACAAAAAATTAAGAGACATTATAACTAACACATTCATACAAAGTTATTTGCATATTGTCAACAATAATTTATTAGATAAAAATATATTCAATCAGTCACTTATAAATAAAACAATCAAACAAGTTTTTGATAACCCTAGAAAAGTAAATATGCTTTATAAAAAGAACAATTAAACCTTCTAAAATCGTTTGTATCACGTTTTAATCAACAAACAGATATAGTTATATACGTTACATAATTTAACTATGCTACAATCGAAATTTGACATCCTCCAACGACTGAAGTCGTTGGATTCCTAAGTGACTAACGTTTCTTGCTACCTCCACGGCAGTCTTAATCATAAAGAAGCCCCTGCCTTTTTAAACTGGAAAAAAAGAATTCCACCTAAAGCATTTCCTAATACATTAGTTGCTAAGAAAGGAATATTAAAAGTTCCACACGCTGACATAAAGAAAAAGTTTGCTACACAGTGTTCAAACCCACAAAATACAAAGACCGTAACGCAGAAAATTACAAGCAAAGAATTCTTTTGAGTTTTCCACTCATTGACAGCTAAGAAAATAAGAATATTACAAAAGATAGCTTTGCAAAATACCATCAATAAAGTTTCGGACAATTTATTTTGTAATATAGTCGAAACATTGCTTTCAATTCCACAACCAAGGAAAACTAAAGCACAAAGACCAATTCCAATAAAATTACCGAATAAAACCGTTGCATTATCCTTCAAACTTTTTAACGTAGGTGTAGAACTGCATACAAAACCTGTAAATAATTTAAAAGCATGAACACATACAGCTAAAAGACCTACTGAGAAAAGGACAGCCCCAATTAATTTATTAGGAGACACAGCAAGAGAAATACACCCTATACCAATGCTCCAACCTGCCAAAAAAGAAGAATATATATAAGATTTAAATTCACTCATGCCAATCACTCTTTCTAACAAATATTAACCTTCTAATATCTTATCAAAAAGGCAAACTTTTAATGGAATTTGAGAATAATATTCCCAATCATTCATCAGTCTATCAAATTCATCTGCCCATTCAGAATATTTACGAATAATCAATAAAACAGGAACATTCTCTCGACAACTTTCCATAACAAATTCTTTTAAATCATCAATATCAACAAATTTATTCAAAATAGTCTCTGCGTTTCCACTAAAGAAAGTGCCATCATCTTTCATTACATAGAAATCATCATCATAAGAAAAATGCTCATTATCTTTAGAGTCAATAACTGGTCTAAAAATCTCTGCTTCTGCCTTAGAATAAATTTTCATCATATTTTCGTCTTTTTCAGCTTGAATATTATAAAGCTCTACAACAGCTTCTTTAGGAAAAGAATCAAATACTTCAGAAAACTTATCTGTATGAGCATCAATTTGTTTTGCTAAATTATTGGAGTAGTCAATTTCTTTTTTGTATTTCTCTTTTAAAAAGCCCATATTTCAACTTCCTTTCTTAACGAAAATATTCAACATAATTATCAATAATATATTTTGTATCTTTATAAATCTCTTTATCAAACTTATTCACTAAAACAGTTGGTTCATTATCAGAAGGATTTTCCTTCCAATAATCAATGTCTATCCAATCCTCAAATTCTCCCCAAAAAGCATTATAATCTTTTGTTTTACCTCTGATATCTATAAAATTATCTTCTTCATCTATACAAAAAGAATGAATAAGGCTTTTTTCGTATGAATACACATTTACAATTTTATATCCAAACTGTTTATGTAATCTTAATGCAAAAATATTGCAAAATCCATGAAGAAAATCATACAGACTTAATTTATTTTCAGAGTTTGGAATAAAACAAGGTTCTTTATCATTGTTAATAACAATAATATCTTCCAAAAAAGAAAAATCTGTATTTTTATTATCATTAAATATTACTGCCCCTTCACGATAAAAATCTTGTAATTCCATATCTTTGAACATTGTAACTCATTCCTTTCAATACTGTTTATCTCTATGGTTATAGAATATCACATATATAGCTTTTTGTAAAGATGTTTTTTATATATTTTTGAATTACAAACTTTTGAATAAAACATTTTACAAAAGTACATTAAACAAAAATGCAAAATGTTTTATTTTTATATATCAAAATAGGCAGGATATTTCACCTGCCTATTTTTTATTTCTTGATACGCTTACGATTTTTCAAACCGATACGAAATGAATAACCGTTATCCATAACATATTTCAAGTAGTCTCTTAATTCCTGTTCATTGTAAATACCTCTTACACAAATCTCTTTTGCAATCATACAATCTGTGTTATCTTTTTCATTATACATGATATAAAGCAAATTGCCTTTATCCACAAACTGTTTCACACTATCTTTAGCTCGTTTAACGCTATTCCACAAACCATTATAAAAGTCAATAACCTTAATGCTATCACTTGTATGACTTGTGAAAATCTGTGTATCTTCTTCATCACCGAACCACTTATCACAAGTATTGACAAGATACTTGTGCCATTGTGCTACCGTCTTAACAGGTTTTTCACCATCGAAAGAAAACCATAAGCGTTCATAAACCTCCCTTCTTGTTGTATAATTAAACTCTGTACAATTCGATGAACCAATGCACCAAAGTAAAAGAACTTCATCGTTTGAAAGTTTAATGCCTACACGGTCATACATAATTGAATAACTCATTTCAATTACCTCCCAATCGAACCTGTGAACCTCTTTATGTTTATATATTATCACATCTTAGATACTTTGTCAAGAATTTTTTTATTTTATTTCTCTCAAAACATGTTTTGTTTCTATGGTTATATATTACCACATATATATAATATTGTCAACAATTTTTTTATATAAATAGATATAATAAAACATTTTACAAACAAACTAGTTCCATTGAAAAAATGTAAAATGTTTTATATCAAAATCATTTAGTAAAGCGATAGGAAATTTCCTATCGCTTTACCCATCATATTTGTCTCATTCGTTTATCAACACTTTGCATACATTCAATCGCTTTTTGTCTGATTGATTTCTCATGACCTGTATAATAACGTTTCAACAATTTATCGTATTGCATACAAAAAAAGTCTTTTTCGTTACTAGTTAATGTCTCCACATCAAAATCAATCTGAACGTTTTTACCGAATTGCTTTCGCATAATATCAGTAAAGCTAGTTTGCATACCGAATTTGATAAACGTTTGTTCATCGAACAACATCGAACTTGCTCGTCGTTTTACATCTAAGCAATTTGCATAGCAACAAACGATAACACTCTGCCCATTGTCGCTCAAGAACTTCAAAACTTGTTGACGAATATGCTTATTATCCATAAGCACACCTCCTATTTAATTGTTAGAGAACTTATTCGGAACAATCTCTCCTGTTCCTTACATTGTACATGATAGCACGCTAGCTACATATTGTCAATGGAATTTGTATAATTCTAATATGCTTCTAATGATAAATTTTACAGATAAAACATTTTACAAAATATCAGTATCATTGAAAAAGTGTAAAATGTTTTATTCATTTTATAATTTTATCAGATAAAACATTTTACAAAAAAAGCAATATAAAAATAGGGAATGAAAAATCATTCCCTATGATAATTATGATATATTATCAATTTTTTTAATCAGTTCTTTTGCATCGTTGATAACATGACTTTTATCATTATCAAAATACTTTTGTCTTAATTGTTCATACCTAAATTTCAATGTAGCATATTGAACATCATACTTACCATCATTAAAACATTCTTGCATAAATTGTGTTTCTACTTGTCTACCAAATTTACGTTTCATTGTAGAAATGAAATATTGTTGCATAGCCATATTAACAAAAGTATCGTTATCAAATTTAAGCATTTTCTTTCGTTTCAAATCTAAGTAGTTTGCATATCCACCAACAATTAATTTTTCCCCATTATCATTGAGAAACTTAATAACTTCATCTTTAAGCATACAAATTACCTCCCTATTAAACCTACTATGATTTTATCAAAAATCCATATATATGTCAAGATAATTTTTTTGTAAAATGTTTTATGTTATACTTCTATATAAAACATTTTACAAATTGTTGTTTTGACCTTTTTTTGTAAAATGTTTTATTATATGGCATATGATAATTATTATCAATAATACAATAAAAGTATATCTTTGAGCAATATTAAAAACTGCTTTTTTTTGAAAATCAAAAATTTAGGTATGGGGGGGTCAAAAAATCAGGAGGGGGGGTAGTATAAATTTGTTTCAAAAATTAAGTTAATCAATTTATAATAAAATAGCTTAAAAAATTTTTAAAAATTATTTTTTTTCTAATTCAAGAAAATCAGCATGGGGGGGTGGCAAAATTATACAATTCTTTTAACAAATCTATTTTTATTATTATATAAATATATTTTTTTATATCCAACATCTTTTAATTTATTTATAAGTTTATATAATGATATACCTTGCATAGTTTCAATAAAGGCAAGTTGATTGACTTTATGACCAAACGCACAAGAATGAATATTTATATCTTTTAATTCATTTTTATCTAATCTAACTTGTCTTTTATCTGATATAAAATCAATATGATTATTATTACACCAACGCAATAAACATTTTGTATGTGATTCTTTTTGTTTTGTTTCTAAATATATATTTGGCTTGATATAAATCCATCCATTGTCTCTTGTATCAAAATCTAATTGTCTATTAATTTTAACCACTTGACCTATAGAATCATTATATGTATATAATTCTTTTATATCTTTAATTTCATTTATATTGCCGAAACCACAATACTTTTTTGTATATAATGGATTATCGCGCATATACTTCATTATATCTTTTAACCAATTGGTACAAGCATTATTACATATATAATCATTCTCAACATAATTAACTATTAATGAATAAGGTATTTTCTGATTATATTTTTTACTAATTTCAAATTCCATTTTTTTTGATAGGGGGGTATCTTTTATAAGAGCAAAAAAATGTTTTAGTGAACAATTATTAAATTGATTATATTTTTTCAAATTATAATAAAAAGTTTGATTATTTTCTTGATTATTTTCTTTTAAAGCTAAACCATTTTTTAGAATATTATTAAAATTATTTATATCAAAAACAGTATGGAAATAATTTGCAATTTCCATACTATCAAAAACATTTTTTATATAATTTAATTTTCTATTTTTCACTTAATAATTTCCTCTGCATATCCATTATTAATTGTATATACGATTCGTTTAATACCAACTTTTTTAATTAGTGTGTAACAAGCATTACATGGTCTACAACATTTTAACCATTTTTCAGTAGCATCACAACGATAAATATACATAGTACAACCATATAAATCTTCATTTGAATTAACAATTGCAGAAATTTCTGCATGAATGTGATGTTGAAATTTTACATCATTATAATAACTTAAATATCTATCGTAATATTTTTGTATGGGATGGGTCTTTTTACTATTTTTACCAACAGAAATAATGCGATTTTTCTTTACAATAACTGCGCCTATATGTACAATTCTATGTTGCATAGTTGTTCTAAAAGTAGATGTTTTAGAAACGGCTTCGGCAATACGCATAAACTTTTTATCTTTTTTTGTCACACGAACACATATCCTTTTTAAGTTGATTGACTTTTATTGATATTATATCACATTATTTTATTATATGTCAATCAAAAAAACTAACCAATATTGGTTAGTTTTTATATATTATTCTTGATTTTGTTCGCTATCGTATTGTTGTTTATACCATGTAGCTTTGCCACGAAGTACATTGCCGCCCGTTACAGGGTCGCTATGGTCTGATGTATAATAAGAACTTTCTTCTGTTCCTAAATACTGTAAATCCCATCTTTCAACAGTATACTGTGGTCCGTAACAATCATCTTCTGAATATGTATATATTCCATCAATACTATCTGCTGCTTCTCCATGTGTCATAACATGGTCTGTATCAATCGTAAGCCAAAGTGCGTCTGCTACTTTCCAAATTACTTGTGCCATAACCTCAATTTGGTCTGCCGTAGGAGCATAAGAGCCTAAATCATTTGTTGTAGCACCATAAGCGCAACAAAGACTAATTCCAATAGCACCACTATTTCTACGCCACGTATGATTTAACACTTCTGATAAATCATCTGTAGCTACATAAATAGAACCATCACCTGTAATGTTAATATGGTAATCATCAAAACAAGTATCATAACGTCCTGCTGACCAATGCAAATAAATTTTTGGTTCACGTCCATACTGACCTGCAATATTCCAAATAGCCTGACGAGCATCAGAAGCCAACTGATAAACTTCATCTAATGTAACTTGTCTCATTATATAACCTCCGTTTCTTATAAAAGAAACAATTAAAAAAGTTTTTTATCTACAATTAACATATATAAAAAATTAAATAAAATCACGTTTTTGTATACTATACTAATAATAATTAAATAGATACAATAATTTTAAAATCCAATTGTACATCTGCATCGTTATATAATGTAATGGAATTTTTACTATTGTATGCTAATGTACAAACACCTTCTGCATTAATATATTTATTAATAGTACGTGAACCAGATATAGTATCTTTAACAAGTACTTTTATTTGCATGGAATATAAATCCATTGTGCTATCATAATTAATAGTGGTATTTCCACCCGCATTAATAGTTTTATCTTGTACATTTACATTTGGTTTTATAACTTTTTTTAAAGCATTAATGGCATTTGTATTATTTGTAATATTTGTAGTATTTGTATTAATTTTAGGTATAATTATACTATCTATATCATTTTCAACATCGTTTAATTGAGAAGTTAAATCTGTTAATTTTGGATTAATTGTATTATTAATTGTATTAACCGCAGATAATGCTTTATTATAAGCATTATTTGTTAAATTGTTAATAGATGATATTGTTGTATTATTTATTGTATTTATATCAGATTTTATACTATCAATTTGTGATTGAATACTTCCGCTTGAAGAACTGCCACCAGAACCATTTAATTGTGTATTTAAACTATTTATTTTATTTTCTAGTGACGTTAAACGACCATCTTGTATTCCATTTTTATTATTAATATTTGTAATACTACTATTTACATTTGTTTTAAATGAAGATAACTGATTTGATAAATTACCAATAGATGTTTTATTGTTACTTACATCTATTTTTAATTGATTTATATCAGATTCATCATTAGTTAATCTAGTATTTAAATTGGCTATTTTAGTATCTAATCCGGTTCCACTACCTGAACCGCCACCAGTACCGCCAGTATATGTACCACCTGTAGTTGCTTGGTCTATTTTTTTAACAACTGTTGTTAAATTCGTTAAATTATTTGTTGTATTGGAAATATTTGTAGTGTTGGTATGAACTTGATTTGTAAGGTTTGTTAAATTCGTTGTATTCGTATTTGCTATTTTTGTAGCATTATCTATATCTTTACGTATTTTATCTACTTCTGCTTGTATTAAAACAGGTTGTGCGTTTTTTAAAGCAGTTACTTGACTTTTTACTAATGTAATTTCAGAGTCATTATTAGCTATCAAACCTTTTAATATAGCTATATCTTTTTTATTTTGTTCTGAAACACTTTTGTTCGTATCTATTTGTTCATCATATAAATCTATATCATTATTTGAATCAAGTACAATATTAACGTTTTTACTTTGTAATGTAGCCAATTCAATCCACCTCCTTCATCCGTTGTTCTATATACTTAATTTCATCATTAATTTTTTCTATATTTACCAATACATCTGATAAACGAATATTATTATTATTTACATTTTCTTCATTGGTAGCTATACGTGCATTAGTCAAAGGAATACCATTTTCTTTAAGAGATATAATATCCCAATACATTTTGTCTATATCATCTTTTAATATTTTCAATTCGTTTATGTCATTTTTCAAATTTTTATTTTCTCTACGTTGACTAATGACAAATTCATTCAATGAATTTTTTATATCTCTTAGCTGAACATCTGTAATGTTTGATTTCATAAAATATTCTTGTATATAATCAACAGAATTCATTACTCTAGTAATTTTACTATCTATTCCTTCTACTTGTTCTTTTATAACGCGATATTGTTCTTGTAGCAAATCTATCGCTTCTTGATGTTCCGTCACTTGTTGTTGTATTACATCTAAAACATTCGGTTCTTGACCATTTTCTTTTGTATCAGGATTGCTTTCATTCTGTTGTTCGTCTTTTTTATATGTATCAGAAACTAACATAATATATATCACCACCAATTTTTATTCATCTAAATAATACATATTAAAACTATATAAAAAAATGTTTGTTTTATCTATATAAAAAATCCCCTGCTCTTTTGAGCAGGGGGGTAGTTGACTTAATAGTTATCTTTTTCTTCTTCCATAACACCTGTGTATACCATATAAAACTCGGTATTATCATCAGTAAAGTCAACCGTTTTAAAGTCGCTTTCATCTATTGCCATTTTTTCAACAATATCCCAATTGTCACCCTTCATAAAGTCTTTTTCATCAATGTCTTTAATAACATTACCACCTTTATACCACAAATTCATCTTGCCAAAACTTTCATCCTCTTTCAAGAATACTTTCGTAATAAAAGGTGTGTTTTTCGGAATTGCAAGATAGCTGTTACGATTAGCAGGTGTATCCGTCAAGCGATAAAGCATCTGCCCATATGGAAGCTGACGAAGTTCAACAGTACCGTCTGCCTTGCGAATGGGAATATACATATAATGAACACAATTAATGTATTCATCATGTTTCAAACACTCAAACTCCATATCACCATTCTTTACCTTCAATTCCACATTTTCTGCATTCTGAAAATTGGAATTAGAAATGGTAATGGCTTTATGACCTGTAAGTTTCTGTAAAGTCAGTTCCTTTGCGACTTCCTTCTTGATTTCAGAATTGGAAAAATTCTCTTTGAACGTCTTGTATTTACCACATTCCACAAATCTATTTCCTTCATCATTCAGTTTATACGCAATAACACCACGTTTAGGAACATTAATGCAATAAACATCGGACTTACGAGCAAACACGAAACGTTCACACGACGTTGCCCTTGGGTCATCACTAAACATACGACTAAAAAGTGCAGAACGATGAACAGTATTCTCTGTAATTTTACCATTTGCGTCATAAACCATTTTTTTAAGCTCCGTAAATGCAGGAACTTCAATTCTTGCCAAACGATACATCTGATTATCCATTATTGACCTCTCCTTTAATGTCTTAATATTTTCCTTGTACTTATATGTTACCATATTTAAAATGATTTGTCAACACTTTTTTGAATATCTTGTTGAAAAACTTTTATCTTTATTATATCAAACATTAAAAAAGTCAATAGAAAAAGGTCACTATATTTCAAGTGACCTATATATTAGTAATAAAGTTTTTTCGTTCCTATTTTTTCCATATTGGAATAATCATCATCATATCCCAAATTATCCGTAAAAAATTCATCTACTAAAACTTTAGAAGTAAATTCATCTACAAAACATTCCCCATTGGAATTATCCATAGCTAAATATGTACCATTATCCGTTTTTGCTACATAACATTCTCGTGGAATAGAATTTTTATTCATACGATATTTCTGTTCATAATCATTAAATTCCTTTTCGGAAATCATTTCATAATCTACACCACTAGAAATATAATTATTCATTTTATATTTTTCCCCTTAATTAAAATCTTCATCATTATCTTTTGATTGAAGGTTTTCAACAACATCACTTTTTGAATTAAGAATATAGTTTTGAATATCTTCTTTCAACTCATCCTGTTCGTCTGTTGAAAGATTATTATATTTATCCTCAAATTCAAAATCTTCCTTGGCTTTAATAATTAAATCCTCAACAATAGAAGTATAAAAATTATCAAACCATTCATCAACAGACGAAAATTTTATTTCATCTATTTGTTGATTATCATTAGAAGCTTCATTCCATGCAGAATACAAATCGTTTAATTCATCTGAAATTTCTTCTACTGAAATAAGATTTTTAAAAAGAGAAAAAACATTATCTGAATTTTCTGTAGCTTTTACCAATCTACGTTTCATTTAAAATTTTCAATTCCTTTCGCTAAATTCTATATCTATTATATTCATAAAATGAATAAAGCAACAAATAACAGAATTAAGAATAAAGCAACCGTAGCATTAGCGCAAAAACCAACCACCTTAATAATACTTCCCAATCCATCTTTTGTTGTTTCATATAATTTATGATTTATATCAAGGACAGTATTCGTATGGCTAAGTAAACTATCAATATTATCAAAAGAAAGATTCCCTATAGACACCGCATTATCAACAACATTAAAATCTTTATTTGCATTCATTTTGTATTCACCCGCACGTTGTTAATTAACAATAAATATTAAAAAACTGTTTTCTCACCAATATAATAATTAACATAATGGCAAATATACATACTTTGGAACTTAATTAAATTAAAGTTTTGATTGAATTAAAATTTATAAAACCATTCATTAACACCATAAATCACGGAAATGTTTAGCAAATAAATTTAATCCTTCTTGAATAGTTTTATTTTCTTCTTCTGTTATATCCATAGAATCTTTATCATGTATTAGATAAAACGATTGTGCCATTTTATTTATTGTTTTTATCCATTCATTAAACGCTATTTCACCATCTTTGTATTTATCTATAAAATCTTTCGGGATACCTTGTACATTCTTTGTAAAGCGTATTAGTATATCACCCATTAACAATGATATACTATTATCCAAATCCCATACAATATCATTCATAGAACGTACTTTTAATTTATCTTGCCTATCATGTAACAAAAATTTTATACAACTAATATAACGATTTTTAATTTGTTTATTATCTTCTTTGCAATTTTTTAATCTTACTCGTAAAATTTCATTTTTCAATTTTTCTTGTAAATACTTAAAATGCCACTCATTATATGTAGCACTTGCAATGCTTTCTTTACAATAACCTGTTAATTCTTTCCTATAATTATTTATATTATTCTTCATTGATTTATACCTACTTACATTTTATTTTATTATTAATGATACATCATTTTCTATTTTTTGTCAACAAAAAAGCAGGTATTTAATGCCTGCTTTTGTTTTACTTATCCATAGACTGTATCATCATAAAAATATTTACAAAAAAACTAACCAATTAAGGTTAGCTTTTGATTATTTTTTCATATCTCTTTCGATAATTTCAATACGGCATTGATGGTCGGTAAGTTCCTTCCGAATGATTGGTAAACAGCTTGCGAGATTTTTTACCGTCTTTGCCAATTGAAATAACATAATAAAAAGGAAAATGTCAATCACTATGAAAATTATAGTTAAAGCAAATAAATTTTCCATTAATAAACTCCTATAACAAATATAATATTGTCTCAGTTAATCCGATACAATCTTTCGTTCAATTTGTTGACCACGAATTTCAAAAACATTAAAGTCCAATGGATAATTCATATCAACTAACATGTGTGCGATAGCTACATTATCCATATCTTTATATTCAGAAGTTTTTAATTTAGCATTAACAACTTCAATTGTATCTGTTTTTTTAATTTTATTATATTCCATTATAATTACACTCCTTATTAATTATATGTGGTTCTAATTTCAGATAATTTCTTTTCTAATTCAAGATAACCATCTAGTGTTTCTTGTGAATGTGAATCTTGTTTTCTTAATTCCTTATCCTTTTCTTCTGCTTCATCTAAAGCACGTCGTAATCCACATATTATTTCCCAAACTCTATCTTGTGCAAGTACTACTTGGTTCATTACATCTGAATCTGCTTTAATTAAACGTGATTTCATAACATCATTCCTTCTAGCATAATATTTTTATGTGTAAATTTTTCTATATCATCTTCATATGGTTTTTCATTTTCTTCATAATCAAATTTATCATTTTGTTCATAGATTTTGCGTTGTTTCCTCCCACGATTTTAATCGTGGGAGGAAACAACGCTCCTCCTTTTTTTTGTGATATTATTAAGAATATAGAAAATCTTAATTCTGCTCCCTTTGTTAGCTTTTTGTCACTTCACAATAGAAGTAAAATTAGACAAATTTTCTATTTTGAATACTATTATATCACGTACACTTTTCTTAAACCAGTATAGCGTAGATAGTCTATTAATTACTTTGTATACATATACTAGACTATTTTTTCCGTGATAGTTGACATATACACTTCCATTTAGCCATACAAAATCAAACTTTGCAAGTTCCTCTTCTATCTCATTATAGGCTTTACTAGTATCTCCATATTCCTTCTTTAGCTCATTAGAATTAAAATCAAATGAAATTGCATACATGATTTGATACACTCTCTTTCTATAAATTTATTTTATATATAAAGACTTAGGCTATTCAGCAAGGGATTGTGATATTTCTACCACAATCCCACGAATTTATTCGTGGGTTACTGAACTATTGAACAATTTATATTATAATTTCATTCTATGCCATTCGTTATCCCAATATTCTTCTTCTTCTTTTGCTTCCTTCTTTAGAAGCCAACATTGATAATTATGTTCGCGAACATAATTATCAATATCAGGTAAGCCTGAAGCACCTGCATCATAAACCAATTCTTGAATATTATCATAAGTATTTGGTTTATCACCCATAGCAACAGATAATAATACAATATTATCCATCATTTCACCAGACACATCATCTATATCGTCATTTGTATATTTAGGTAAAATTTCACACAAACATTCATAGAAATTATCGCAATCATCTAATGTTGATAATATTTTTTCTTCGACTTGATAATCTGATATTTCTTCATATGCTCTATCTTTATCAATCAATTCCGTAGCAACTTCACTAGCTATTTCAACGTCCTTTTCTGCTGCTTCGCATAGTTTTAGCACATCTTCCCTAGAAAATACAATTGGTTTTTCTTCTTCTGCAATTAATCTTTTCATGTAAACTCTCCTTTATTATATTTTTTTAAAATCAAAGCATTTTAATATTTCTTGACTGGTATTATTTTGTAATGCATATGCAAATTTACTAGCTATTTGTTCCATTTGCATTTTCGTATCACAAATTTTTATATATGTTTCATTTAATTGTGATTGTATAAATATAATTTTATTATAATGTCTATCATGACCAAATCCTAAAAAAAATTCTTCTCCTAATTGGCTTACTGCATTAATATATTTACCGTCAAATAATCCCATAATAGACGAACGAGACATATCTAAATCTTGCCATTTTACTTGCAATTTCATATACTGTTACCTCTTGAAAATTATATTTACCTATACAAAAAATAACTTTTAGTTTGAAATATATAATTTTTAATCATACATTTTCTATTTATTATATAAATATAATAGGATAAAAAACTAGCTAATAATTAGCTAGTTTTTTTAAATTTATTAAAAATGCTTAACACGTTCTTCAACTTCATGACGTTTAGCATTATTCCATGTGGTTAAATCTCCTGTAAGATACATCTTACTTTCATAAAATGGACTATTTCTTACCTCTGTGGGTCGTTGTGTTTAGTCTCTGCATTTAGATAAATCACATCATATTCATAAATATGTTTTCTATGTGACTTCAATTTTCCTCTCATATGTTCAAATGATTTATTATATTCATTACTCAAAAACCTTGCACATTCAGACATTGATTCAAACTTTTGTTTAAAATTTTCTTTCATTAATATGATAGGTTTCATTCTTATTTTGCGTGCATTACTCCAATTAGTTAATATTACATTAATCATTTTTTCTGTTAATGCACGATTTTTCATTTGTACACTATGAGTCACATATCTTAGATTTGTATATTTATTATTATGCGTGTTTCTGTCAATATGGTCTATTTCATAACCTTCAGGTCTATCGCCAAGCCAACATTCTGCAACAATTCTATGCATTGGTACTCGATGCACTTTACCTTTTAAATTAACAAAAGCTACATAATAACCATTTTTTGAATGATGATAATCTAATATAATTTTAATATGTTTCTTGGATTTTACATTTCTCAAAATTGTTCCATCATCATTCACTTCATATAAAAATTGTAATGATTTAATTTTTCTAAACTCACGATTAATATGATTACTCATATCTCCCTTGATACCTCCATAATCATTTTTTTATTTCTGAACCTTATTAGGTATCCAATTATGGAAACTGTACTATTCAAAATACATTTACAACAGTTGATGGGCTTTTCTTACAGGGAATAACCCGTGATACGTCTAATTCTCTCAATTTTTGGTTTATCCTGCACATATTTAATATCAATATCTGCATTCTTTTCATCTACTTTAGTAATAGTTACTTTTTCAATTACACCATCTTTTTCTTCTTTTTTTTCTTCTGCATAATTCAAAAAGTTTTCTGCGAACTTTTTATCAATAACTGCTTCATCTTCAAATCCATTAAATACAATTGTCTTGTTATCAATCTCAAATTCTTTCATATCATATCACCTTTTTTATGAATTTAAAGTTTTCTTTAAAGTATTGCTAATTTTTTCTTTAATTTCAGGAGAGGGGTCATTTGCTTTTTTCACATTAAGCAAATCATAATCTTTTTCATACATTTCCGTATATAATTTCTCTAATTTATCTGCTTCATCTTGTGTACTGCAATCTACAATTGGAAGTATATCTAAATCATCAAAATCATATTTACTAATTTGTCTATCAGGATATGTATAGTCCCCTGAATGATGTTGAATTAGTCTACGATGTAATGTATTCGTAGTTTGTCCAATATAAATTACATTATTTGTATTCTTATCTACAATTTTATAGATACAGAATTTTTTCTTATATTCTTTTTCCATATATAATTTTCCTTTTTTACGTCTCATATTTCTCGTCTCTGTTTTTAAAATTTATTTATCCATATTTTTAATTACATATAATGAAAACATTATATTAACTAATCCAAAGATAAATGCAATCAAACAATATATAAATGTAACATTCATAATTACATCACCTATTAATTAAATAGACTTCCGTAATTTTAATTTACTTATCTGTACAACCACAACCAATATCGCGAATATTTACGTGAATATCTGTATCTTCACGAATTTCTTTATATCCGCAAATTGGGCAAGTGTCTCCATCAATAACTAATGTATTACCACATGAAGGACATCTGTCTACGGGGTGGTTGACTGCAAAGTAATTCATATTCTTATCGTGCATATATCTAATAACAGTTTCAAAAGCATCAAGATTTTTTAATGGGTCTCCATCCATTTCCAAATAGCTAATTACACCCGCATTACACAACTCATGATATGGAGCTTCAATCTCAATTTTCTTTGCAGCTGAAATAGGATAGTAAACTGGAATATGCATACTGTTCGTAAAATATTCTCTATCCGTTACACCTTTAATAACTCCATATTTCTTTCTTGTATCGCGAAGGAACGCACCAGCAGTTGATTCTGCCGGTGTCGCAAATAAACTAAAGTTTAAATGCGTTTCTTTCGCGTACTTATCTGTCATTTCACGCATATGTTTAATAATTTCATATCCTAACTTACGCGCTTCTTCTGTTTCTCCATGATGTGAACCAATCAATGCTACAAGTGCTTCTGCCAATCCACAGAAACCAATTGAAATAGATGCTTGTTTTAATACAGGAGCAATTTCATCTGTCCATTTCAATTGTTCACTTGTATACCAAAGATGTTGTCCCATCAAGAATGGGAAATTATATACATGACGATGACCAATGCGTTCAAATCTCCAAAGAAGATTTTCTTTGCAAAGTTTCATGTATTTATCCAAAAGTTTATAGAACTTTTTAATATCATGGTTTGCATCCAATGCCAACATAGGAAGATTAATGGTATCGAATGCAAAATTACCTCTTGATGAAGTAATTGGTTCGCCATTCAAATTCATTTGAGTTTTGGTTCTACAGCCCCAGCGTAGCATTTTCTATATCACTATAGGTTCAGACTATATCACATACCTATAATTATAGGCATCTTTTCTTTTCCACTAACTCAAAAAGTGTACTCTACTTCCGTAGATAGTCGTTTAGCTTTTATTATTAATAAATGTGTTTAATTGTTTTTCTATATGTAGAAACATAAAATTTTTTATTTTTGTAAATAAAATATCCACGTTTTATGATTCCATCTACAGATAAATATGATTTATCATAATAATCTGCAAATTGTTTTCTTTCATCAAACTCTCTGATAACATTATTTCTATCTTTATCAGAATATATAATTATTGGACACCATGTTGTTTTATAATGATTTTTATGTACTTTTCTAAGACCATTCTTAAATGCATGTTTATCATTTTCAGAACGAGTACACCATTCTAAATTGTCATATCTACAATTTAATTTATTTCCATCAATATGATTAACAACAAGTGTACTATAATTTATTGGTGGATTACAAAAATAATATGCAACTAATCTATGTATAAAAAATCTTTTATGTGGATTAGATAAACAAACACGTCTATATCCACAATTATTTTTGTCTCCGATTAATAATCTTCCATCTTTATTTTTAACTTGTCCAAAATTACTAATTAAATATCTTCCATTATAACCTTTAATTTCTTTCCATAGTTCTTGCATATTTCACCATTTATAAATAAATTTAGCACTAGATTACCTTAAAAATTTAAGGTTTCCTTGTTTAGAAAAGTTCTTCGATATACATTTCTGTATAAAGCCACAGGTTTGTTTATGGTTGCAATCTCAGTTCTATAATCATTTGGATTATAATATTGCATATTGTAAGGTGCGTCTTGATTTTCAAAATTCGCTTAAATAAATTATATTTCTATAATTCGCAGACTATCTCTTTACATCATATTGATGTATATTGCGCTTCCGCATAATTTTATGCGTACTAGGATTTCTCCTATAGTCGTTACACTTTATTTATTATTTATAATAAATTTTAGCACGGTATTGCCACTATCTATTAAAAATAGATTTAGGTTCTCTTACGAAGTTGCTTAAAACTTCTACCGTTTTCACAATATGTTTCTTACATTACTGTAAGCCCCAATGTTGTTTAGGGAACAGACGCTTTGCACTTACACGCATAGCTAATTTAAATAAATCGTAATTCGGGTCACCAGGGTCATAACTAATACCCTTTTTAAGTCTAAATATAGTTATCATTTATACCGTTACTTTCGTAATATTTTAACCATTTCTTAAAGAAATGCGGATTAGACTATCTCTTTACATCATTATGATGTATATTGCACTTCCATATTTTAATAATATGTACTCCGTTCTCACGGATAGTCGTTACATTTTAATTATTAATGCTAAAGAAATTCCAACCATGATAAGGTTTAAACAGCTTTTTATCCAATCGCAATTTAACACTACCTGGACTGAAATTATATATTTTACAAAAATGTACAATTCCATGAATTATCATTAAATCATTATCTGGTGAAATAGCAATAAAATGTTTTGAATATTGTTCTGTGTTTCTATATTTAATATTTATTTCATTAGATATAAACATACAAGTATCTAAAGAATAAACTTTTTGTGATGGTAATAATCCTTTTTGCTTTATGTCTTTATCCAAACATAAAATTCCATCATTGAATTCTTTTTCATTATATCCATCAATTTTGGATAAATCTTCTAAAAAATATTCAAAACAATGCCATCTATTACAAACAGTAACACCTAATCCACCATATGAAGAAAAGTCTTTTTTGTTATGAGAATTATAACATCTACTTAACATATTTCTCCATAATGTGCAAGCGCGTTTATTCATTTTTGATGTTGCATTTCCCATATATCCAATCCCATATAATGTTGGATAGAATAAATCTTTAATACAACCTTGATTCAATGCTTGCTTCAAAACAGTTCGTTTGCTATGTGTTCTTAGAAATTCAATTTCATAATAATGATTACCATTTTTTATATAATCATAATTAATTTTATATTCTAATCCTGTATTCGTTTTAAATATTTTATTCATTTTCTCACCTCCATTATATTTTATTTTAGCATTAATAAGTCTTAACACGGTATTACCACTATCCATTTAGGATTTAGGTTCTCTTACGAAGTCGATTAAAACTTCTACCGTTTTCACAATATGTTTCTTACTGATTAAAGTAAGCCCCATTTATCTAGGGAAGATGCTCGTCTCGCCATGTCCTAATCCTGCTTCTTGTGCAAGCAGTAAATGCTTCATAGCTAAACGTCCTTCTTCAGACGTATCTAACCCAAAATTTAAGGAACTAAATGGCACTTGAGAGCCAGCTCTCGAATTATGAACAAAAATACAATTAGATGTTAAGAAAGTCTCATTGTCTGCAACAGACATATCATAAACATATTCTTCTTCACTATTACTTTCCGTTACTTTTTCAATAAATAATGGATATATATGTGAAGCAGGAATGAATTTATTATCATCAATTGCTTTTGTGTCAATAATTTCTTTTTTTACACGATTAAATTTTGGTTTCCTACCATCAATATTACGACTTAATAAATTCTTCAAAAAATCAAAATCATAATAAATATATTCTGCTCGTACATTATTTTGATTTAAATCTTTCAAATTCAAACGATTTGCAGTATTAGAATTAAAACTAATATCATATCCATTATATGTTCCATAAGACGTTTTCCTGTTATATGTATTGTGAATATGAGACATTTCATTCATTGACAAAATCATTAATTGAATTTGAGAACGTAACGTTTCTGAAACAGTTGTAGCCCCAATATATGTTGGTTTTATACTACCATCACATTTAAAATACCCTTCCAAAAATGCAGATTGAACTTCTTTTGTTCCAAACATAATTTGCATTGGAATTTTTTTCTCATGTGCATTTCTACCGAAATAATATTTAAATGCGTCCGACCAAACTTTACCAACATTAAATCTTATATCCTTTGGTTTACCATTAGGCATAGAATATTTATTATATGTTACTTTTTCATTATAGCATTCTTTCATTAATGATAACAATTCTTGTTCTTTAGTTTCATCACAAGTGGTAAAGCATAATTGACTATCACCAACAATAGAACCTTCTGCAACATAATACCCTGCCAATTTACCAAAAGAAGGATTTACTACAATATGATTTTCTGTATAATTTTGTTTTGTACGTGAATGGAATTTATCTAAACTAATATCATTTTTCACATTAAAAACAAAATTTCTTGGCATTAATACATTTGGTACACTTTCAGGATAATCTTCAGCAATTTTACCTGCGTTATTAAGATACATTACTTTATGATTGTCTGTTGTCGTAACTGATGCTCCTGATGTTGTATGAATTGTAATCAATCTACGATGATTATTTTTTCTTTCAATATCAGTAATATCTTTTAATTCTGCTACACCTGTATTTTGATTTAATGAAATAGCCTGATAACGACCTTTTTCATAAATCTCATGTAGTTTACCAATTTGCATTACTTTTAATTCTTCTTCTTGTTTATCATAAACAAAAATTGTTGAAGAATATGGTAAACAATGCATCGAATTTAGATTGAAAATAACGCTTTCCATAGCTTGATGTGTTTCTTCTTCTACACGCTTACAAGCCAGCTTATAAGCATTTTTAAATAGCTTATTTAATTCTTTATCATCTGTTAGTTTATCAATGTTTTTATCATTTTTATACGTTGGATATTCGTTCTGTTTTTGTTTCAAAATCTCGTCTACAGTATCTTCTGATACATCAGAAACCATAGCAAGGTTTTTAGCACATTCCTCAAATTCTTTCTTAAAAGAACGTCTTACACCTTCTGCCATAGCTCTATCAAAGTCCTGAATTGATTGTCCACCAAACATGTTATTCTGCGAAGATTGCAACACGATGCAAGCTAAACTTGCAGCAGAACGAATACTTTGCGGTTCTCTAATATATGAGCTACCAATTTTAAAACCGTCTTTAAATGTCTTTTGTAAATCCACCTGGAGGCAGTTGAATGTTAGCTCTGAAAAATCCTTGTCCTCTCACAGTAGACAGTTGTCTATTGCAGATTGACTATATCATCTAAGATAGGCACTTCCACATATTTTTAACATATATGTACTCCATAAATGGATAGTCGATTAACTTAATTTACAAAAAATGTAAATGTTAGCACAGGATTCTACTTATATAAAGTCATTCCCTGTTAGCACAATTTCTAAATGTCATTTCCTACATTTCCTATACGTAAATTGTACACCTGATATTTTATCAGTTCACCTATTTTTTTATCCACAATAAGATTCATGGATATGAATATATCCTGCTCTATGAGCATCAATATATCTCTTCGGAATAATGTAATTATCATTAAAGAAATTACTTACTGTTGTCCCATAAATTAACATTGAACCCATTGGTTCATCTGATTGAATATTAGCATTACTACGTTTGTAATCTGATTCTTCACCAGATTGAAATGTAATATCCATCATTTTTTTCATAAGTTCTTCATGTGTATCACGAATTTTTGCGTGTTCCGAACGATAAATAATATACGATTTAGCAGTATGTTCCCAATTTGACTTCATGAGAACATTTTCCACTTCGTCTTGAATACTTTCTACTGAAGGTGCTTTTACATCTTCAAATTTTTCTTCAATCTGACTTACCATCCCCCAAATAATCGAATTATTCATTCTCTTATCTTTGGAATCATTGTTAGCTTTCTTAATCGCATTAAATATCTTATGCGAATCGTAGTCAACAACTTTTCCATTACGTTTTCTTACTTTTTGCAAGTGATTCACTCCTTTTGACTTGATAGAAATATTATATCATCATTACACAATTTATTGTAGTGATTTTACATTAAAAATTCAACTTTATTTTGCGAAATGTTTCATTTTCAATAAAAAAATAAGCTAAAATTTCATAAAAATTTCAACTTTTATATTCTTAGAAACACATGAATAATGTTTGTTTGTGATTCAATCACTAAATTTTTTATATATATTAAACGATTATGTTTAACTTATTTATTAATTAGAGATAAAAATGAATAAGGGGTATATTAGTAGATTTTTATAATCGTACAAATGAGCCACAAGACTTAGTTCGCGTTGCAAAAAAAACATCTAATAAAAAATTAAAAAGAAGTAGAGAATATTCTCTACTTCTTTTTATTGAATTATATCTAATTGAATTTGTTTATGTGAATGAATATACCTAATCGTTTTATTTAATGTTTCAATTCTATTATTAAATTTTTCATCGTATACATCAAGCTCTTTTTTAATTTGTGATTTTTGTTCTTCTGTCATATCGTCCGTATAAACGTCTTTACTTTTTTCAATAAATTCATTATACTTACCTTTTGTAACTAAAGCCAAATCAGATAATTCTTTTTCTGCTTCTTGTGAATCAATATTTCCATCATTTAAATTTGAGATAGTATAATTGTACATATCCTTATAAACTTTATTCATAAAATTGTCACAATCTTTAATAAGAATATGTGTTTTATCTAATGATTGTGCATCTTTATCCAATTGTTCTTTTTGTTCTTGTAATTCTTGTCTTGTTTGAATAATTTCCTCTTGTTGTTTATTTACCTTTTGATTAATTCCAAAAAACACAATACACAAAATCACGAATACACAAACCGCAACAAAATTAATAAATCTTTTTTTGTTCATATAAACTACCTCATTTCTTTAATTATATTATACCATATTTTACGTTCTAAATCAACCACAATTATTTATTATATTGGTAGATATAAAAAAAGGAGTAGATATAATTGAAACGATTAATTGCGAATAATGACTTGATTATTAATATAATTAAAAAATATTTTCCTGATTTTGTTAAGAATGATTATTCAGAAAGTGATATGTATAAAAATATTAATAAAATCATATCTGATAATCATATACAAAATATTTCATCATTCATAAATACAATGAAAAATTATTTTGAACAATGTTTAAAAAATGGATATTGTGATAGTGATATATACAATTTTATAGAAGAATTAGCAGAAGATAACAACATCAATTATAATTTATTCATACAAAAAGTAAAAGAATGCGGTAATGATTATTCCACATTTACAGAAGATTGTTGTTTTTCTTTTACCAATTATTTACTTGATAATAATATATTATTTAATGATGTTGGAGAAAGTGAATCATATGATATAGCTTATTGTATAGTATCAGAATTTTTTAAAAATTCTTCAAAATATCAAACTATATTTAAACCATTATTTAATGAATGTGAAAATCGTATAAAAAATAAAAACAAATTTTCAGATGCCTATGAAGAATTATCACAAGTAAAAGATAACATAGGCGATACAATAAAAACTATACAATCTTATGATAATTCTTCTTCAAGATTTGTTATTCTTAATAATAATTATTTACAAGATAATTGTGATGACCACATGGAATTATTTGAAAAAATCGCTAACAATTTAGGTTATGATAATTTTCAAGAATTTTGTGAACAAAATCCAAATGCACAATTTATAACAGGTAAAATAGAAAATGGGATTGCTATTATTGAAACATCTAGCGGAAAAATTAATGCTAATGCGAATATAAATAATGTTATAAATATACTAAAGAAAAACGGAGCAAAAAAAGTATATACAAATACAAATAAAGGTAGGGATAATGAATTTATGCGAGTAGCGAAAAGATTAATCAAATTAGCTAATGAAGATAATCTATATCTAAAAATGAAAAACTTTATTAACTCATGTATGAAATCAAATAAAGGCACAGAATATATACAAGAGTTGATTAAATCCATGTATAATGCTAACGAAGAAATTACATTATCAAACGCCAAACAATTCATACAAGAATATGAACCGATGATTGCAGAAGATATATGCGAAAATGAAATATCACAATATATAGAAAAAAATAATTTACAGGATGTAGAAGATGATGTATACAACACATTCAATACTCATGCTTTAGATAATATTACAGAACAAGAATTTAATAAAGTATATGATAGCATTAAATCAAATGGGCAAGAATGTTACAAAGAATTATCGAATAAAAAAGATAATATTGGTGATAAAGTAACCACATCCAATAGTTATGATAATGCATTAACACGTTTTGTTTATTTAAATGGACATTTAAAAGTAAAACAAAGTAGCGACCACGGAGAATTATTTGATGATATAGCCAAGGAATGTGGATATTCAAGTTCATGGGAATATTCACAAGACCCTAAAAATGAAAATGCTACGTTTTGTTCAGGTAAAATAGAAAATAATATAGCAGTAATTGAAGTAACAGAAAATACTAAAAATCTAAATGAAATAATTTCTGCATTAAAAAAATACGGTGTAAAAAAAGTATATACAAATGATAATAAAATGGGTCACGAAACAAATTTTGAAAGAGTGGCAAAATTTCAAAAAATTACGAAAAGATTAATTTTATCTTCAGAAAAATATTTATATAATCAAGAAGATGTAGAAGAATTGGTTAATTTTTATAAAGAACAGATTTCGAAGCAGAAAAAAAGCATGAAATGTTATACGATATTGTAGATGAATACTATAATTTATCAAACATTAAAAATAAAATACCAACAAAACAACAATTACAATCTTTTATAAAAAATAATTATATTCCTACAGATTCGCTTTCAGATTTTTTGTATAATATTTGTGATAGATTTATATATAAAAATGAAAATCTATGTTCAGATTTAGATTATTATAAAGAATTTGAAGATGAAAATGAATTTGATAAAATAGAAACTGAAATGATAATTGAAACAAAAAATGTATTATTAAAACATATCATTGATGCATTTACGAATGAAGAAATAAAATCTTGTTGTAACGAACATATTGGAGATAGTTATCAACAATTATATAAACGTAATGATAAGGTTGGGGATACTATAACACTAAACGATGGATACGATAATATAGATAATCGTTTTGTATATTTAGATGGAGAATATTTAGAAGGAGAAACATCAGACCATATAGAATTATTTGAAAAATTATCAAAAAAAATGGGATATGATAACTTTCAAGAATTCTGTGAACAAAATCCTGATGCTAAATTTATTACAGGGAAAACAAAAAACGAAATTGCTATTGTAGAAACATCTAGTGGGAAAGTTAATGCAAATGCAAATATTAATGATGTTATATCTGTTTTAAAGAAAAATGGCATAAAAAAAATATATACAAATGATAATATTGGAAACGATAATGAATTTATACGAGTAGCAAAAAACTAATTAAACATAAAAAGAGTGGATATACCCACTCTTTTAATTATCAAAATAATTATTATAGTAATGCGGTTTTTGCACTCTGCCAATTACCAATATTCCTTTATCAAAAGGTTTTAATTCCACATCTAAATTAACATCTTGCATATGTTCAATTTCTTTTCTCATTTCATCTAACTTATCCGCAGATTCAAAATATAAAATTTGATAAATTTTTTGCATTAAGTATAACACTCCCAATTTCTTCTTTAACCAAATTATTTACTATCCATTCTTTTACTTGTTTTTCTACATGTATCAATAAACGTATTATTTGTTTTTATTTACTCCTTTTATATATGCACAATTTACAAGTGCATTTTTGGGAATACATAATCAACTGCTTGTTTTAATGTTTCCATATCATATGACCCACGTTTAATCTGTGTATGGAAAATTTTTTTACCTTCATCAAAGATTTGAAACGTTAATTCTCTTGTCAAACGAACTGCATATTCTTTTTTGTTAGTATTTACATAAGCAATAATTGAAACTGTTTGTTTATCTTTTGGTAATTTTAATTCATACATTTTAATATCCTCACAGGCAGAAGTCTCCCACCTCATAGGTGGGGGGGTAGTTGACCCAAATTATTTTGCATTATTGATTGCAGTAACAATATTTGTGATTAGATTAACAATATGTTCTTCACCGCCTACAATATTATCAGGGGTGACAACGGATGCCGCAAGCATCATGTATACTGTCCTTGCGTTCGGAACTAACGTTACCACAAGACTACATATAATTATAGCTATAATGCAAGTCTTTACATACTTCTTCGTGATTCTTCTATTCTCTTCTTCATCTGGACCACCTGCTACTAACACCACTAAACCAGCTATAGAAATTACTAAGACAAAAAGTGATAGAACATGAATCATACTAGCAACATGAATTAAATAAAACCATATCGGCGAGATAACTGGTTCCATTTATCTCTCTCCTTTTCTTTTAATATTCTTACGGGCAGAAGTCTCCCCCCCTCAAACGCCAAAGGCGTTAGGTGGGGGTAGTTGACATCACCTTATCTATAAAACAATTCTTTTTCTACTAAACTATCTATCATTTTTGATACTTGATTATATGCAATATCATCACAAAAATGTGGTTGACAAAAGTTTTCATCTAATATAGATATTTCTTTTATCCCCATTGTTTTTTTATCAATATCAATTGAAAAAGAAACGTCATAATTATCAGGATAATTAATTTTTCTATAAAAATGTAAAACAGGTTCATAATAATTTGTAAATCCATTATGAATAAAATCATCACATGTTTTATTTGGATTTATTTTAATTGTTTCACACAACGCAACAAAATCTTTTGAACGTGCATTATCAAGAACATATATATCCATGATATATTTCCCTCCATATATCTTTCTATATATATAATTTTATCATTGATAATGTGATTTGTCAATTAAAAAACAGTAAAGAAATTAATCTTTACTGCATTTTAATTATTAGCCTTTTACTTCAGATGTAGTTGTTTCTTCTGTTTTTGGAGCAGGTGTTTCACCTTTCTTTTCTTCTTCTTAAGAAAGACCGACTTCTTTTTCTAAAGCAGTTTTAAAATCTGCCATAGCTTTATCTAAATCTGCTTGTTCAACTTTTTTAGCTACACCACGGTCAAAACAAACGTCCATAAGAGCACGATATGCCTTGTATACTTCTACATTATCTACATTTTTCTTTTCAACGTAATAATGCGATTCATAAATACGTACAGGTTTAATTGTACCTACATTCGGATATTCATATTTTCCTGTAGCAAATACAGGTGTAATTGTATTTACATACGTGTGCTTTTTTTCATCTGCCATTATTATCTACCTCTAATTTTTTAATATAATATTATTAAAACGGAAGTGAATGAATTGAAAAAATACCATTTCTATAAAATAATTGATAGTACAACAAATCAACCAATTTATATTGGATGTACCTCTCAACAATTAAATAGGCGATTTTGGCAACATAATCACGATATTAAATCCGCAGTATATAACAACTATGTTTTAAAAGGGAATAAAAATTTATCAATTAAAGAAATATCATTAACTATAAACAAACAATTTAACTATTCTATTTGCCTAAAATATGAAGAATTGCTAACATATATTTATGGATATTCGTATAAATTATGTAATCACAATGCAGGTAATTTATTTTATCAAGACTTAAATGACAGTATTTTATATCAAAAAGTCCATGATTTTTTATTTCATTTAATTGAAAAAGAAATTAGTATTTGCGATATATCAGATTATAATGAAATTATTTCTTATATACAAAAAATCTGTTCCACTAATGAAACAGATTTAAACATATTAGATGATATATGTTGTGAACAAATATGTGAATTAGAAGATTATTAATTCATATATTCATCATTTTTCAACCAAATTTTTCTTTTTTAGCAAGTTCGATTCTTTCATTTAATTTATTGAAAAACTCTTTATCCACGATTCGGATATTATCTTCTTTATTATTGATAATTACATTTTCTTCGCCAAGTAATGCAATACTCCCAATACGATAAACTTTATCGTTCTTGGGTTTATAAATAATATTTCCTTTAGAAACGTATTCATCCTTTATACTATAAACGTAAATTCTTTTCCATTCAGGATTATCTACTATGGTAAGTGAATATTCATCTCCACCATATTTAAACCAATCAGTGCAATATGGATTGAAAAAGAAACAACCAAAATCTGGTAAGAGGAGAATTATATTATCGAAATTTTTCTTATAGTAGGTAAATACTTTATTGAGAGTATTAATAGCATACTCTTTATCCTTTATTTCTTCAAATTGAAAATTCAATTCCGACATAATATGCTCCCCTTATTAAAAATCGATATCTGTAATTTTAATAGTATATTTATGGTCAGCATTTGCCTTTTCTTTACAGACTAATGCAATACTCCCGAGGCAATAGCTTTCTTCATTCTCGAGTTTGTTAACATAAACAGTTTTCAACTTACTATCATGAACATAAACCACAGTAAGTGAATATACTGCTCCATCAAATCTAAACCAATCTGTAGAAAGAGTATCTATAACTAAAGATTCGTACTTCTGAGAGTTAAGAATTGCATCATCAATATTCTCCATATAATATAAAAATACTTTAATGAGAATATTATCCTTATAGTTTTTATCTTTCATTTCTTCAATATATATTTCTGGCATATTTACTCCCCCAAATCAATAGCAAAATTATGAAAATTTTGTACTTCCATATCATATACATCTTGTTCTTCTCAAATCATTGTCCAAATCACAAATGATATAAATAATATATATAAATACCACCAAAAATTCATGAATTTTTACGCTTATAAAAAAATCCTTTCTTTTTAGTATATCCTGATATACTAAAAATTGCAATAGACGCTCCTATTGCACCTATTAAAATTCCTGAAACAAAATAAATCATATTGTTTCTCCGTTTATACGTTTATACAAATGATGTATATCTATAGATAGATTTCGTTTTTCTATTTCCAAACGGTTGATTCTATCTTCCAATTTTAAAATTTTCATCTGTTGATTCGATATTAAATTTTGCATATCCATCAATATTTTTCTTAACATTTTTTTGTTATTTACATTAAATGACTGATAATCTTCCCAATCTTTCAACTGCATAAAACCATTATCCATAAAATTATTTATCTCCATTCTTATACTAAATTTTCATATATAGTATAGAAAAAATGCTAAGTGAAATTATATTCACTTAGCATTTTTAATAAATAATTTTAATGAACAATATGTCCATTTACATCAAATTTATAATCATTAACTTCTTGTTGTGCTTGTTCATATCCTTCAGAATCCATATCCATAAGTTCTTGGTCTGAACTTTCAACATAGTGAAGAACAATTTCATCCAATACACTAGCTAACCCTTCAGAAAGTTGTTCAACAAGTTCTCTTAGATTGAATGTATGTATTTTTTCATCTTGATATTCTGTAACATCAGATACTTTAATATTGGTTTTATAGTCTTGTACTAATCCACTAATCTTAAATTTAACTCCATCTTTTTCAAAACAATCTAATGCATTACTTTCATCTAAATGTTTTGATTGTTCTTTTGTTTCAAAAGAATTATGAGTACGCTCATTATCAAAAGAAATAAATTCTGTTAAATCAATTCCTGCTTCATTAACTGCTTTCATAAATAATGGATTTGTACTATCCAATACAAAATCCTTAATATCAACAGAAAAATCAAATGGATTATCTTCACCCATATGTACTTCAAAATTCTCGTCAGGAATACCTGCTTTTTTCAAATCAACAGTAATAGCATTTAAATCTATAGTAACCAAATCTTCTGCATTCATTTCGTTTAGAATTTCCGCTACTTCATTGACTGCTTGCTCTTTTGAAGTTTTACTAAGTTCATCATATGTATATTCAGATTGACCTTCTGCAATCAAATAACGCCTTTTATTCATATTATACAACCTGCCTTTTTTACAATGTGTTATCTAATTAAAGAATAGAAGCATACATAAAAAATATTAGATGTTACTTATTCATCTTTCTTTTTCTATTTAGTTCATCATTACGTTGTTTTGCTGCTTTACCGAATTTATAATGAGAATCAAAATTTACAATAAGAGTATAATCTTTTAAATTAGAAAACTTTTCCACAAATTTATTATCAGGAACAAATTCCCATTTCTCAATCTGATTATCTTTCATTGTTTCGTTTTGAAGAATCCATTTAGACATTTTATTTGTCCATTGACTCTGCAACCAAATATACCCTTCTCTTTCTTTATTGCCATAAAAAAGACTCGGTTTCAATTTACTCGTATAGCCAATGAACTGTTTATTTTCTTTATTCCACTCAAAATTTTTCGTATTAATAACTCTGCTTTTCATTGATTACCTCTCCTTACATACAATAACCATCCAACTATTTACAGTTTATCATATATAAATTAATTTGTCAATGATTTTTGTTTATCCTAATAACCATATCCCCATTAGAAATAATACTATCTGTAATATAGTCTAATCTCATTTGACCAACATATTGATATGGAATTTTTAATATTTCAAAGTTTTCAAATACAATGTGCATTTCTTTAATTTTCATCATTAACACCTTGTAAAGATAATAGGAAAACTCCAAATGTAATAAACATATATGCCAATACATATATTACCATTTGCATAAACCCGCAGAAATACCATCCAAAGCCAACAATTAACCAAAAAATAATTAGCCACATTAATACTAAAATTACCAACCAATTCATATTACAAACCTTCTTTCCAATATATATAGAAAAATGGATAACAATTACCAAAACTTTTATGAAAGGAGAAATAAAAGTTATATACTTATACAAGTACTTTGATAATTCGTTATCCACAAAAGAACCTTTTGTATGTTTTATTTTATTTGTATCCCGCATACTGCGTCAAGCACCTTGAAAAGTTCTTTTACACATTGGAACAAGAACTGTTTAAAAGAATGTTTTTATATCCTATAATAATCCAAAACGTATTCTGACATTATCGTTTAACAGTAAAAACGCCAATCCTTACTGTTTCATCAACGTATTTATATATCGCTATCTATAAATACCGTCCTTTGGCAAGAACTAAAAAGATAGGGAAACTCTTTTTATTGATGAATAGTCTTTTGTGTTTAGACTATCTATAAATTATCAAAATATAAAAACTTTAATTCTTTAGGGATTTCTTATTCTCGTTTATTCCCTTCATACTAATATTCACCGTTTGCATAAATTCCCTAAGTGAATACAGGCACTTATCTGGGTTTCTCACCCACTTCTCTATTATAACATAGATTAAACGGTTTTGTCAATCATTTTCTTGTATTTTTAATCAATAACTCTTACTCTACGTGTATGCAATTTTAAATTTTGCTTGCAATTTTTCCATTGAATAATTTTCTTTTTCTTATTATCAATGTTATCTACATATTTTCGGAAAAAATTATAAGCAGCATTAATATCTGCATTTACATAATTATTATCTTTTGTTCGATATAATCCACGATGTACGCGCCTACCAAAGTGTTTATCTCTTTGCTTTACACTTTCATCATCATAAAAAGAGCATTGTGAACTATAATCTTCTGCAATACAAGAATACTCCCATTTATTTACTTTGCAAATATGCTTAATGTTTTTTACAAACAAAGACATACCAAATGCAGTAATATTGTCTCTTTTATAATCCATTCCCATAAATGTATGATATGACAATGATTTTTTTGTTGGAATTTTACCCATCAAAATAAAATCTATACCGTTATCAATACAGTATTGTTTTACAATATTTGATGCTTTTTCACAATATGTTCTCAAATAATGATAATGATTGTGCTTTATTTTATCAATCTTTTTGGATTCAGAATTAATTCCTTGTAAAAAATTAATTTTCTTTAAACAATAATAATCATATGCTTTTAATTTTTTACCATCGACTAAAAACGAATCTCCGAAACTTGTCACACAAGCTCCCAAATTATCTACCCCAACATCTATAGCAATCATATGATGTTTTCCTGATTTGCCAATCTCCAAGTCTAAATAATATTCCTTATTTTTGTACATAATCCATGCAGACAAAATATTTATTTTGTTAGTATCAATATCAAATGGAATAATTAAATTATTTAATTCAATCTGATTATTCGTAAACCTATTTGGATTGATATAGATATTACGATACCTGTATTTAACCTCTTTATCTGCCTTTGTAGCTCGTTTAATCGTTCTTATGGCACATTCTTTATGCAATCGTTCAGGAACAAAATCTAAGTACCTTACAGACGTTTGAAAAGGCTCTTTATGACTTTGTTTCCATAGATATGCTTCATGATATAATTGCGAATTATCTAAAAGCATATTCTTAATTTGTTGTTTTTGATAATTATCCAAATTTAATTTAAAAAGTTTATGCAAAATATTTCACCACCTTACTTTTTAGTTTATCATATATATGCAATGCTGTAAACAAAAAAAGTGGTTAAAGAAGTTCATCTTTAACCATAAATAAAATTATAAGTCAAATAAAAAGGAAGTTTGAAAAGAAATACTTTTAGAGAGAAGTTTTTCTTTTCATCTTCTATTATATCAAGCCCACATCTATTTGTCAAGACCTAGAAACCATATTTTTCACACAAAGGTTCTAAATCATATCTTGCACTTTTTCCTTTAGAAAAATTAACTGCTTTTATTATTGGCATATTTTGTTTCAATATTTGATATACACCTAATCTTTTTATACGCTTACCTAAAATAGCATGAGCGTTATTCTGTTCTGCAAGCATTGTTACATAAAGAATACAAAATAATTTAGCTACAACTAAAAAATCTTTCTTATTGTACGTTTCTGCTATATTACGAATAGCTAACCAATGCTGACTATTGATATTTATGCCAACCATATTATAAACTAAAATAAAATCATTATATACTTTATCTATTCCATATTTATCTGATAATTGTTTCAAGCAAGTAAAATAATCTATATCCTTTATTGCATAGTTATTTAGTTTAAACATAAACCCATCGAATTTTCCTCTGCATTGATAAATAAATGAACCGTCAGGAAATCTCAATATCGGTTTTTGTGATTGACCTATCTGAATTTCTTCCAATATACTTCAACTCCTTTATTTTTATTATAAGATGCTATTGGTTAAAATGTCAAATGATAATTACATAAATGATAATTACATAAATGATAATTACATATAACAAAAGAGACAAGGAACTACATCAAACCTTGTCTCTTTCATTATGTAGTTTTTGTAAATAAAACCAATACAATAAAATCTTTCGTATCTAGCATAAAGATTTATCATTTCTCGTTTATAGAATTTGTCATGCATTATAAAAACATATCTGAAAACCACTTGTTACGTATCGACACATTTTTAATATAACGTGTTCTGTTAAACAAGAAATACATGGACCGATAAATCTTCTACAAAAAATTCTATCTTCTTGATTTCTATATATATTATACAACAATTCTTTGTATTTGTCAAATAATTATTTTATAAAATAACCTCAGTCATCGCCAAACTGAGGTTATTTATATTATTATCTTAATAAAATATTTTACCTTTTTAAACAATGGCAAGATTCGGACTTGCGTTAGCTCTCGCTAAACCACCTTGCGCGAGGTGTACCTTGCCACTCGTCTCACATTGAAGAATAAAATATTAAACCAAAATAATAACTTTTACAAGACACATTATACCCATAATTCTTTGCTGATAGTGTCTTATATATTTAATTATTTAAATTTTAAATGGAGCTAACGGTAGGACTTGAACCTACAACCGATTCATTACAAATGAATTGCGCTACCTTTGCGCCACGTCAGCATGGCGGGGGTACTTAGAATTGAACTAAGATATGTCGGGTCAAAGCCGACCGCTCTCGCCATTGAGCTATACCCCTAATTTAATTGGAGGTGGTACACAGATTTGAACTGTGGAATAACGGTTTTGCAGACCGTCGCCTTAATCCACTTGGCTATACCACCATTTCCTTTAACAATTATATTGTACCACTTAATACAATGTTTGTCAAGGATTTTATTAGTTTTTGTTTCCCTAATTTTATGTTAGGTACTTATGTCAATCACCACGAAAAGGTACTAATAATAGATTGACGGAGCGGTATGTGAGAATCGAACTCACAATTTCAACTTGGAAGGATGATGTTTTACCATTAAACCAATACCGCATTATGGGTGCAGGAAGTAGACTCGAACTACTAACGAAAGTTTATGAGACTTCCATGTTACCTTTACAATATCCTGCATATGGCTCACCAGGTAGGAGTCGAACCTACGACCCAATGATTAATAGTCATTTGTCCCCCCGACTGGACTGCTGGTGAATGGTGGGCAGAGTTGGATTTGAACCAACGTAGACATAAAGCCACCAGATTTACAGTCTGGCTCCTTTAGCCACTCGGACACCTGCCCATATTTTAGTTTTATCAATTTTAGTTTCCCTTATATCAGGTACTTATGTTATCCACCCCGTAAAGGTATTGATAATAGGATAACTGGTGACTCCTGCCGGGCTCGAACCGACGATGACAGGATGAAAACCTGTTGTCTTAACCAACTTGACTAAGGAGCCAGATAAATGATTTTTAATCATTTATAAATTTTTCATCATTATAAGATTTTCACCTTATTTTGATGATAATGGTCCGCCCCCTGGGACTTGAACCCAGAACCTATCGTGTATAAGACGCTTGCTTCAACCAATTGAGCTTCGGGCGGATTTATAATAAATTTTATATTATCAACATATTATACATATTTAAATGTATATCCATAATAAGATTTTCGTACACCTTTTAAAATTCTATATACACTTTGTTCTGCACTATGATAACAAACCCCTAAATTCTTACATAAAAAATCTCTTATCATAGTAGCTATACAATCATAATGTGCTACAAGGTTTCCTGTTTTATAATTATATACATCAATCTTTTTTGCAATAGGATTTTTACTGCCAATAAAATTTCTTAATGTACTAACACTATGTTGCATATTTTCTTTCGCAGTAACCCATTCCAAATTACAAGCTCTATTATCAGTTTTTATTCCATTGATATGATTTACTTGTAATCCTTCTTTATATCCTTTACAAAACATATAAGCAACAAGTCTATGTATAAAAACAATTTTTGTCTTTTTATTTACATAAAAATTGACATATAAATATCCCTTACCACTAGTAAATACCTTTAATAGTTTATCATTTAAATCTGTGATAATTCCATTATCGTATATTTTATAATTTGGATATTTTTCATTAATCTTATACATAATTCCATTACCCATTTTAATTGTCTTATATCAGTTTTAGTTTCTCTTTTTCAGATACTTATGATAACTACCACGTAAAGGTACTGATATATAAGTTATCTTGGGGTGGTTGACAGGATTTGAACCTGCAATAACTAGAGCCACAATCTAGCGCGTTAACCATTTCGCCACAACCAACATAATGGTGCGAATGGAGGGGGTCGAACCCTCACGGTATTACTACCCTGGGATTTTAAGTCCCATACGTCTGCCAATTCCGTCACACTCGCACTATACAAAGCTAAGTATATTTAAAATGAATGATGCTCTTGAAAACAAAGATTATATAACACAAACATCTTTTATCCAAAGATTCATTAGTTCTTTTACAAAACTTTTGTCGTTATTAGAATCCATGGTTTCTGAGTCAGCAAACCAACCATCTTTATTTTTATATATTGTATACTCTCCAAATCCAATATCGCTGGACCATTTAAAAATAATTCCAGAATGCCTGTCATTATTAAATGGAATAACCTCTTCGATTGATAAATGGATTGAGTCTACTGGATAATTTCTCATTAAATCCCCCCAAGAAAAATAATAATTTGGCGCGAATGGAGAGAATTGAACCCTCACGGTATTGCCACCCTAGGATTTTAAGTTCCATGCGTCTGCCGATTCCGCCACACTCGCATTATTTGATTTTCTCTTTTGTAAGATTTATCTCAACCTTACTTCTTTATTATATCAAATCAATCGCTATCTGTCAAGTGCTTTCTTGATTTATTTTTTTTAAGAAGTAAAATATCTTTATCAACCTTACTCATTTATTGTATCATGTATCCAATCATTTGTCAAGCACAAAATTTTTTAAATACATAAAAAATCTAAATGGTGACACAGGTGAGACTCGAACTCACGACCGTAGACTTAGAAGGTCTATGCACTAATCCAACTGTGCTACTGCGCCATATTTCTTTCTTACACCTATTATATAAAATAAACATATGTTTAATATAACAGGTATTTGACACTCCCCATGCCTAAAGGCAGGGAATTCCTAATTCATTGACCGCAGCATCATGTGATTTAATCACATGATATATAGTTATGATAGTTATACTATATATTTTTATGTCTTACGCAATCTCCATAGGCTTAGTTTTATACTGATTCCGTAAGCCCTACGGTACAGTTTTTATATTGTTTAAGCTACTGTTTGTTATTTTGTTTATATTATAATACAAAAGTTGGTGCTTGTCAATACTTAATTTAGTTCTCGCGCCTTATATCCCCAGCCCTAAAGGGCGGGGTTTTACGGCGCTTTCGATAAAATTTTTACATATGGTAATACACCAAAATCGCCATAGCACAAGCAATTGCACAAACACAAAGGATTACATCAACTGCTCGTTTTGCAAATTGTACCTCTTTTAAAGAAACAAAAACCTGTTCATTATAATCTTTATGAACTTTTGGCTTAATATCAGTTTCTTTAATCATTCTTTTATACCTTCTTTCTATGGATTCATTTCCTCAAAACAAAAAGCACGATAATTTAATCACCATATTATCGTACTTTTGTTAAAGGAGAACTGCCAAGAAATCAGAAATTCAAACACAAGACACATTATGATTTCCTATCAATAATCAATAAATGATTGCTGAAAGTGTCTTTACTTGTATGAAATACTTCCTGCATTTCATACTTATATATTATCACATTTAATCTCATTTGTCAATATCAGATAACATATTTCCTCCTTTCGCTAAAGTTACAAATGCTTGTCGTATTCGACCACACTAGGTTAACTGTTCCTACCTATCAGAGCTGTTTACAGAACCTACTTAGAGCCTAGAACTAGGGTATCATTCTAGGGTAAGATAACATAAACAACGTAGTACTAACATCATATACCATAAACTTTCTTTATCTTCATCAAAATTATTATAGTAATTTTTTGCTGAAACTCTATATTTTTTATCAAAAGGAGGTGGAAGGTGTGGCTCCTCTCATGACTGAAGTCACGAGTCTCCGCCGCACCTGTCTATGAATGCCTTATATCCATTTCCTCGTATGCTTTCCAGTTGAATACGATAAGTTTATTCAGGAACTCTTCAATCTTATCAATTAGCCTTTCTATGTTGCTATTAAGGCAAAAAGAAAGTGGCGAGATTTTTGCGCGGAATTCTGGTGTCGCATGTTCATCATTATCATAAAAACAATCGAGCCTACATTTTTTCGCCATGGCGAGTACATTATTTCTTTCTTCTGGAATTAAACAGATAGAATTATGGATACAGAAATCATCGTCTTGTAAGATAAGCGTATCCATATCATCTTCAAGGAGAAGAACTATCGACATACCATCGCCGTCAAGCCAATATCTATATGGAAATACGATGATAAAACCATCATTAATTGATTCAATCTGATAGTTCGTATACATTTTAAGACATTGTTTGATAGGCTCAAGTTTTTTAGCTTTCGCTTCTGCCAGATACATATTCTCACCTCTTTTACTAGCAGTCCTTTTTAGTCTCCCAGTATGAGTTAATCTTTTTTCTCTACTTTTTGATATGCTTCAGCGATTGATACGATTCCTCTTTTTCGAAGAATTTTCTCTTCTTCATCTGCAAGATACTGAGAATACCAACCGAACTTATCATATGAATCAATTTTTTTGCAAAAAGTCTTTCCGCATCTTCTACATTTCGAGACTTTATATATGCTGATTGTAGCATACATATATCCAACATCAATACTATATGCAATGATTAATTTATCTAGTAATTCATGGTCAAAGAAAAAGCAGTACATTTTATTGATAGTATCTTTAATTTTTGTGAGTATCAGAAGTGCTCCCCTTTTCTACGTTTTCTAAATCTTCTTTTACGTCCCGGCAATAGAAGATTCACACGAGTAATGATGTGCTCCATAAGTTCTTTGTATTTTTCTCATCTGTGAAATAGAAATACGAAAAACAAACTGCATAGCAATAATTAGCCATTGCTTTCATCTTCTTTCAAAAATAAATCCTCCGTGTATCTCAACTCTGGTCTTTTTTCTTTATATTCTTTTTCTAGCTGAATATGATATTCTTCATTATTATATTCAAGGCGTATCGGGTCAAACAAGAAGTATGGATACGTTGATGCAACTTCCTTACCATCCTTATACAAGCAAACTTCGATGAAACCATCACCTTCCAACGTCATAGATGGTTTTACCCTAACGGTGAGATAATTGTCAAATTCTCCCCACACAGCCTTATATCCTCCATCCATAAACCCTGTTGGATTTCTCCAATCTTTAAGGGTTTCTTCGTCTACTGTTATCGTCAAATCGTGAATGATTTTGCTTGGCTTATTCTCCTGTTCGTGTTTCTCTGGCATTTTGTCATTATTGGATACTTTTTCTTGTCGGCGAATATGTGCTTCTCCTGACAGCCTAGGCTTATCGCTTCTAATCAGAGTTAATTCATACTCATCACAAGTATTGGGGTCAGTAACCCTCCATGTCTCTTGAAAATGCTCATAGTATTCTGTCTTGATGAATTCGTCATTTTTACCGAATAAACTAAATGTGAAATCATCTTCTAACTCAAATGTCGGTGTAAAACCGATAACGACCTCATACCCGTTATCAAATGTCGCGCAAATACTTTTTACGCTTCCAGGATGTAAATATGCTGTCGGAGAATGATGAAGCAACGTTCTGCAATCCTCTTCTGTTACATAGATGGTTTTTTTATATTTTTTAGCTATTCTCTTTTTTCTCTGTACTTCTAGCTTCTCTGAGACATAAATCAAGTGATTAATATTTATTTCAGTTTTCTCAAAGTCGCATTCATTGTGAGAGTAATATGGGCAAACCCTACACCCATTAATTGAATAATCAGTTGAATGACATTCTTTGACAACTACACTATCTAATTCATCGTAGATTTTCTTTAACTTTTCAACTGTATTCATTCTTCTTCTCCTTTCAAGAATAAGCATACTGTTCTCAAAACGAGTGCCAACTGTAACATCTACATCGATGGTGATGTCTTTGCTGCCACAATATGGGCAGCAGTTTTTTTTGTCGTTTTCATAATAAATCCTCTATATAGCACGCCTTTCAAGCGTCTTTTTGCTTTGTAAATTCTTTCTTCTTCCATGCGTTGCTTCCCCAATGTGCTCCGTGTTTATGCACGATAGAGAATATATGCTCCAAGGGATACTTGTAAAGCCAATCTCCTTCTCTAATAACGAGTAGACCACCTTTTGTATAGATATTGTCTACGTTTTTGAATACTTTTTCAGCAGTTGCATCCATAAAAATTACACGTACTTCCATTATTACACCCCGTTCTTATTTCTAATAATACTAATTGCAATATTTATATAATTCATAATTTTATATCTCAAATGTCTAGTCAAGTCAACTCTATTATAAATAAGTGTTTTTTGTCTTTTATAGTCTCCACCTTATTAAAACCACATATCAATATCACTATATGTAATTCCTTTTTTATTTGATAATCTGTTCTTAATAATTTCATCAAGTACAAGTGTCTCATAATTATTATGTGTTACGATACTAACCTCTGCTCCAAGATACCGCAATGCATTATTACCTACTTCTGTAATAATACAAGCAGAATTAGGTGCAATAATTTTAGATAACTTTTCTAAAAATAGCTTATAGTTTGGAGTTGGATAAAATAACTTGCTATCATAATGCTCAATGTCCTCTACATACCCTAATATTTGTGTATAACCACCAAAAGCATGTTTCATATTTTTACCAGTGTATACTTCGTCACTTTCAGCCTTATCTGCAATTTTATGCCAAAACTCTATTCTCTCGTCATTATCTCCAACAACAATATGTTGCTTAAATTTTTCATATTCAAACTCATCGACTACATAAAAATAAGAAGAACGAGTTACACAGTTATATTTAGCCATAAAATTAACTCCTTTTGTACTTTTATTTAACCAACAATCGTCGCTTCCCCTGTAAGTAGCCCAATAAGAACACTGTCCCACAAATCATAATACATAGCATGGACTCTAATTCCGCTTTTTTCAAAGTATGCCTTATAGCGTCTACCTCCACATTCAACAGTAAACTCTTCATTTAGTTTTTTATTGAATATCTCCGCGACTTGTTCCATCTTATTCGTTTGACCACATTTAATATATGTATTCTCCTCCAACGGACAATGCCATGCCCAAGTTTCTGCTCTATACATTTTTCTATCTCCTTTTGTTTATCATACAATAGGCTCATAATCTAATGGGAAGTTCTCACCCTTACCCAAATAAGTATAAGTTCTTTCACCAGTATAATATTTATTTAAGGAATCTCTTACTTTTTTACTATGCTCTAACATTTGTTTATTTTTCTCAATCTTACGCTTACGTGATTCTGTCATGGATTTAGGTTCATGTTTAGGAATTTTGTGTTTTTCTAACTCACTATTAATAAGCTCTTTCATTCTATTATCTGTAGAATTTTGACAACCGATATAAACACCATTTATAAACATCTTAACTCCATAAGAACTATTGACCAGCTTACAGTCAAACTCAGCCTTATATTGAACTTCCATTTTTATCTATCTCCTTTTCTTTTTATACTTGAGTTACATCAAAAATATTAAAATGTAATAGAATATCTATCTTTACTACTTTGCAATTATATTGCCATTAGCATTTTATTTCACCTATTTTGATTTAATTGTATCACTATTTGTGAAAATAGTCAAGAGTTAATATTGGTCATCCCCAACTTTCGCTACTCGGATAGCCTAACGGCTACCTCGTAGCTTAGAAGTGGGGGTATTCTCTTCCAATAAAAAAAGACTTCATAAATATGAAGTCTTACCAATTTCAAATGGTGAACCTGGTGGGATTTGAACCCACGACACCCTGATTAAAAGTCAGGTGCTCTACCAACTGAGCTACAGATTCATTTACTAGACACATAGATTAATATGTTACCATATTAAAATTTAAAAATCATCATTTTTTAAATTCAAAGATTGCTGGCTGTGTCTAAATATATATAATTATGAAATTATATTCTTGGTAGCGGATTTCGGACTTGAACCGAAAAGATATTTCTATCGGCAGATTTTGAGTCTGCTACGTTTGCCAATTTCGCCAATCCGCCATTTAACAAGACGCATAAATCACTTGTGATGTGCAATAAGTGTTATAGGTTATATATTGTATTGAAAGGAGAGATACAATATAATTATTACGTTAAAGTCAAATCTTTGAAATGAGTAAGCAGACTTTTCGTAAAAACATTTAATATGTTTTAGTATTATGTAAATGATTGCTGATTGCGCCTTTACATTTATATAATATCTTTCAACAAAGACATTATAACAAATATATATTCAATTGTCAAGAAAAAAATTTGAATGTGATACAAGATTTTTTTGATTTATCCTTATCACAGTATTTATCTTATCATACATACGAACATTTGTCAAGCAATTTATTTGTTTTTAATAAATCTTTTTGACATCTTTGTATGTTTTGATGAACGGCAAAAATAACCATTCGGAATTGTATACTCATTAGAATTTAACCATTCATTTTTCATTTGATTATATTCTTCATGAGATATAAATGTATTGTAATAAATAGCATTTAAAATCATACCATTTTCTGCATAATCCACTTTACTTGATTTTAAATACACATTTTCATATGAATTATAAATATATTTAATACATGTATCCATGTGAAAATGTTTCATAATCTTATCTTTCATATAAGATACTTTTGCTCTTTCAACAATATGTTCAAAAAGCATTGGATGTTTTTCATTTAAAATCTTCTTTTGTTTCTCTGCAAAATCCCTGCACATATTTTTTACCTTTAAAATACGCATAGCTAATACACGATTCAAATCATTTTTTGATGTATGTGCAATAAATGAAAGTTTATTATCATCAAAATTCCACAAAACTTGTTGCTCGTATTGGATTTTGTCTTTTGTATATGTATTCAACAAAGAAAGATTTTGATTATGCGTCGGAATATTAATTGTTTTACTAATATTTAATTTCTGTGCATATTTTCTCGCAGCCTGACCTACACTAATAAATTTATCATTTTTTAAATCTTCTTTTCTAGGAAGAATACCAGACTCGTCAATACTCACATTATCTGTAATATCATTTTCTTGTACAGGTTGACCTTCAAATTCTTTTACAATATCATCATATTCATTTTCATTTAAACCATTTTCACGAATGCCAATCTGATTTAAAAGTTTATGTTCATGTCTGCCTGTAGTATTCGTTGTCTTAGAACGAATTCTTTGACCATTAAAAATTTTTCCTAAAACACTTACAATATTTTTCTTGAACAAAAAATCAAATAATACTCCTGCCGACTTTGCCTGTTCATCAGTAGACATACCTGTTTTTTGAAAATCAATTAAAAAGCCTTTAATTGTATAAGAAGAAATTAAAGCAATCTGCTTTGCAAAATCAAAATCTAGTTTATCTGCATGAGTTTCTTCTGTAAAACTATAAAATTCGTTTTTCTTTAAACCTGAAGCATACATAAAAAGGTCATCCATTTCCTGACCTGTAATATGTGTATTAATATCTGTAATTACATTAATGTGCATATGTGGTTTAAAACCACGATTCGGCTTATAAGATAATTCTAATGACGAAATAAATCCTAAATCATCATTAATGATTTTCGCCAATGTCATACAAGGTTTTCTTTTTCCTTTTCCAATAATTGCACCATTCTTTTTAGTATAATTTAAATTAGAATATGCTCTAGTAATTTTTTTCATATATTTATCTAAACGTTTTAAAGAATCAACTGCTTCTTCCATAGTATCAACATAATCTAAAGAAAATGTTGACATATAAACGTTAAACTGTGAAGAAGGATTGTTAAACAAATATTCATCAACGGCTTTTAACGTATTGCGATACAAAATATTTGTTTTTTTATCCATGCAACCCCAACAAAAATTTCTTCTGCAACGGAATCCATAAGTATGATAATATGTACCCATTTTTTTATCTACAACAGTAGTCATGTCTTTTTGACAATTATTTAATGCAGTCAAATAAGAATCAGTTAATTTAGTTGAATAGCCCTTATTTTTAGCAATATCCAACAAATAAGCATTATATAAAGAATGTTTTTTCATTTCGGCATGACGCGCAATCACCATATAATCATCTGTATAATCTGTATCGCAAATTGCACTCTGCTGATATTGTCTTACACCATTACCCATACCCATGAAAACATCCTTTCTATTTTACCAAACATATTACTATCATTGACTTATAATCATTATCGTGTTATAATGTTTCTAGATAAATATTCTACTGTTTGTAGGTCATTTACTTTTGAAATACATCAAATTTTCATGATTATTATACCCCATAAAATCTAATTGTCAAGAGGGTTTTTCATTTCAAATTATTTTTATTATATATTTTTTTGTTAAAATCATCAATTTCGGAGAAATCATTAATGAAAACAAAATTAATTTTTAAAGATAAAAAATTAGTAAAAATTAAAGCTACATTTGGTACAGGAATTCCATATGTCACATTATCCATGAACAATGAACATTTTTATGGATATGGAGCAGTATTCGATGAAGGGAAGCCACATATTCTTCCACATGAACCCATTCTTGATTTGTGTGATAATATCAGAATGTTTCATAAAAATTTAAATAAATATATTGATATTATTCAACAAACATATGATTACTTCAAAATACAACTTGCCATATATAATGGACTATAAATGAGGAATTTATCATGTATAGATTTATATTACATATAGGCAAATATAACCTTTCAATGAATGCCGATGGAAACCTTTTTATTAAAAACTATAAATTATCATTATCTTTTATAGCTAATTTATATAATAACCCATTTACTAGAGAAACGATTATACGTAATATAAGGGATTTTACGCATTTAAATATTTTCTCTAATTATTACGATAATGGCATATTAGAAGCAGATTATCAATATACTTATCAAAAACTGCTACCATGTATTAAAAAATCAAATAAAATATATGTTTTTTTTATCTATAATTTCGGATTATGAAAGGAAAAATATAAAATGAATATTTGCATTCAAAATCTTATTGACAACAAACCGAAAGCCATTCTATTAAGTGGATTACCTGGTTCAGGTAAATCTACAACTGCTATATTTTTTCGTCAAAATGGATATTTTATCATCTGTAAAGACGATATTCGCCACAGATTAGCTTGCCGTAGATATTATTACAAACCTGAAACATTCTTTGAGCAGAGTCAACTACATCAATTTTCAAAACTTGTTCATACAGTAAACGAAAATATTTGTTTTGCTTATCAACAATACCTTAAAGGAAAAGATAAATTCGATATTATCGACAAAACTAAAACTAGATTTTATCGTGGTTATCATAATATGAATAATCAAGATATTATTTTTGATACTATTAAATCCTATATCATCGAATTTACAGAACATAATTTAAATCAAGGTATTGTTTTTGACGCTACTTATCTTACTACAAAATCACGCTGTTCAATTATTCAAAATATAAAACTACCGATTTATTGTATCTTCTACTCTATTCCGTCTGATATTGCCTATAAGCGTGTTCTAAACCGTTCTAAAACCATTATATCCTATTATCACGAAAAGTCAGTCTACGGTCGTTTTGTCCCTATGCAATCTATTAAACGTATGGAATCTACAATTACTATTCCGAATCAAAATGAAGGATTTAATGATGTATTCATTATTCCTTATAAAACCATCGAAAATAAATCAACACAAATCATGGATTTCATTACTAATTTCAAATGCAATCAGGAATATCATGATTTGGCTATGGATTCGTTTCCGTCCTTCAGTCAAACAAATAATCTGTCACAACATAATGAAAATCATTATTATACCGTTGATTGGCATATGATGTACGCTACTGAATATGTAAAAAAATATTCTAAAGACAAAGCTCTTATTTTAGCTACTTTGTTACATGATGTAGGTAAATTCGATACTAAAGCCTTTTATATTAAATTGACTAAACCAATTGATAATTATAAAGAAGGTAAAAAATTCAAAGTCAAATATATTTTAAACAGGCAGACATATGTTTGTCAAAATACTTTTAATTTTGATATTGTGTACATTGATAAAAACTATGCAACTTTTGATATGAATGCGCATTACTATGCACATCAATATACTTCTGCTATTAAAGCATATAATGATTTAATCTCTTTAAACGTAAATCATGATTTTGCTTACAAAGTTTATCTATATATATATTTTCATATGTATATTCCGTTCCATCATACTATTACTTATAAAGAGTTATATACATTGAAAAATTATTTAACCAAAGACGAATGTAAAAACCTTCTCTTACTCCGTCAAGCAGACCAATATTCACAACACATTCAACGTAATATAAAACAGTTCCATGATAATTTTCAGTTAAATGAAATGTATAATAAAGATGAGATGCTAATTAATGATATTTACAAAACAAATTATTTTAAATAAGGGATATGATATTATGAATACTTCTAAAATCTCTGTATATAGTTCCTTCAATCTCAATAAACCATTACTCGTTATTAACGATTGCCCAAATATCATCTTTTGGTTACAATCTTTCTTGCATATACCTCCCAAAGAAGTATTTCATAAATTTCCTTGTACAGAACAACTATTAAAACAATTTCAGATTGATAAACCATTTAAATTGGGTAAAAATAAAAATGTCATCAGTTCTTCTAAAAAATTTATCAATCTGATTAAATCCCATCCTTCTGATTTTACTTTGATTATTAATGAATAAACTAAAAGGACGTACAATTAAGTACGTCCTTTTTTTATTGCTTATTCATAGCTTTACTTTTTGTTTTCAGATAATCTACTACTACTTCTTTTACATTTTCTTTTAAATATTTCATCTGTTCTTTATAAACTTTTACATTATAACTGTATCCATTGGATAATTTGTATGCAGGTGACATACTAATAATAATCTGATTGTTGTCAAAATTGTATATTAGCCCATCTAAGCCCTTCGCAACAACATTATGACCTACTTTATCTGCTTTGTATCCAAATAGCTCTACGTCGCTCACATTAAGTTCTACCGGCTTTAAATTAAACGCACATACTTCTTTCCCTGCTATATTACCACTTCGTTCATCATCTAATACTACTTCATATCCTGCTAATACATACCATTTATTGAAAAACCATTTGGATTTAATCATCCATAAATACAATTTATATACAAGATTGTTTACAATATTTGTCATTCCAATTAATCCTTTCCTATATATGCCAAGTCTAAATTATATACAAATTTATCCTTCTTTGTAAATATTCTATAGGACACACCTCTATGAATACTTTTAATATATCTCGTTTTTGCTAGTGCAATCCAATTTCCATCTTTAAGTATGGCTTCTTTCATCATAATATCTATTTCTGTCTTTGGCACACCTACTGCCATACTGCTAATGATAAACAATTGATACGCATATCTTTCATAATTGCCATTTTTAGGAAATTCTACATGAATTACATTTACATTTCCACTTCTATCTACTTCAAAATATCCATAAACATTTTCTCCATAATAAAATTTATACCCTTCTCCATACATAACTTTCCACATTAAATCATTTTGATTAATATTCCTCATGGGAGACATATATAATCCATTATCTAATCTGTCATTATACATACTTACTTTATTATATATTTCATATGCACTTTGATTATTGAACGAATCGGCAAATACTATGTTCATCAATACTGTACTCATTATCATAGTCATAATTATAATTTTGATATATCGTTTCATTTTTATGCTCCTTTCTATAAAAAAGGAAGATATATAAATATCTTCCTAAATTATTTATTTCGCATTCCCATCATCGGAAGCTATTACCATATACTGAAACGTATTTTTTCCTGAAAACATAATAGTATGAATGTATCTATTTGCTCCATATGACCACGTTGGCTTTGAAATAGCCATATTCATATTTACCTGATTTAAATGATTCAATTGATTCGTTACATCATTATACGTTAAATTTAATGCACTCAATGTATACAAATACATTCTACTAGCAAGATTTCGTTTGCTTTCATAACTACTATCTGTTACAATCTGTACAATAGATACATATCCCGCTCCATTGACCCAAAACATTTCTACTACTCCATTCGTCTGAAATAGCCAAATGTCATATAATCCATTATCCGACTTCCCACTTTGCACTAGATTACCAATATTCCTATTTTCTCCTTTTGCTACCATCGTATTAATTACTTTTTGATAGACATTATACGCACCTTCATCTGATACCTGTACCTGACTCGCAAAACAATTGCCAAAACTGAATGCCATAATCATTGTCATAATCAACAGTACTTTCTTCATTTTATTTACCTCCTCCATAACGCATATTCCTTTTTTATACTTATATTGTATCATCTTTTATCTTATTTGTCAATAGTTTGGTTTTAATTTTTATATATAAAAAGCAACGATTTATAGTCGTTGCTCAATCCAATTTAAAATAATCGTTCTATATATCTATTACAGTATAGTTCATTATACTCTGATAACGCTTTCCCTTTTAATTTTTCTATTTTTTCTATATTATCTTGTACCTTTAATTATACTAATTATAAATAAAATTAATGCTATCCCATTAACCATAGTATATCCTAATAAAATTAGTTTGGATATACTAGATAAAATAATGCTCGTTAAACAGAAAATATAGTATAATTCTATACGACTTCCTTTGATATCCGTTTTCCTTATTTTAAAATATTTCCATGTATCATTGATTAAATACAAACATAATATAACAAGTAAAATCATAAATAAATAAATTGTCATTTTATGTCCACTCCATATAATTCTTTTTATCTTATATTATAATGCATTCATGTATTTTGTCAATAGGTTTAATTATATATCTTAAAAAGATATAGATGTATAAATAGAACCATTATATTAAATGTATATGTATAAAGCTAGATATATGTATAAATAAATAGAGAACTAGATAGATATATAGATAGATATAAGGTTATAGATGAACATGTATAATAATATTGATTCCATAATGGACATTTTATCACATATAAAAAAGAGACACTTCCTTGTGTCTCTTTTAACTATATTAAAGGACTTGTTTAACCACGTCATAGCGTGAGTTATCAAGAACCTTTTTTAGTGCTTTCCAAGGGTCAAGTTCTCCACTAATAACCATATCAAGGATATTTTTAGAGAAGCCACTCACAAGAACAACACCGTTTTCGTTCTGCTGGAGAGGAATACCACTTGTACGAGAATTAACATTCCAAAATACAAGGCGTGGGAGTTTATATCCTGCATCAGTAAACTTTTTAGAAATCGTCTCCATAAGCACTTCATCGTCCATAGATTTTTTTCCACTCCAATAGTCATAACGACCATGAGCGTAGTCAAATTCCATGTCACTAATGATAAGAATATTTGCAGGAAGTTCTTCCTGAGTCAAATGATTCTTGATTGCTGCCTTTAGAACGAGGTCAAACGTCTTTTCCAAATCTGTATTGGAACAGTCATCAAACTGTGACGTTTCCACGAGTCTATCATGGAGAGTGTTCCCATGAAGTGTTACCAATTCAGGAGAAGAACTAAACGTGATAAACTTATTCTTAAATGCCTTAGTATTGTTTTCTGCACAATACAGACAAATGGAATTAGCAACGTCAAGAGCGGTTGCGCTTGTTTTTTCGAGCTGAACCGTCATAGAGCCACTACCATCACGAACGACCAAGGTATCTGCTACCATTGGAATTTTATCCTGTGCTTTCCACAATTCTTCCAAAGTGGCATCTTCCTTTTTAACATTTTTATAACCCCAAAGCGAATTGTTCATATAGTTATGAACAATATCATAAAGGAACATAGCATTGGCATTAATTTTCTCCTTGCCATTAGAGAGGTCATCCAAGTATTTCTGGCGACGTTCTTCATCATGGCGCATGAAAGCATCACGATAAATAATATTCGCCTTAGAAGGAACGGCACTATAATCAATCTTATCGTAAGATTTACGAGAAAGGTTGACTTCGACAACATTCAAGTACTTGCGAAGTTTTGCAAGGAGTTTACGATACTGACGAGGCTTCAGTTGCAATTCCTTGCAAAGCATATTGGCAATCGCACGAGTCTCTTTCGATGACGTATTAATAGATGGCATCCACTTTGCAAGTAAAGAGATAGATTTTCCCTCTTTCATAAGAGCAATATCTTCTCTAAGCTGGTTGTAGATATTTTCCACAATAATTGCTTGAATTGCACTATTCACTTTTGGGTAAATTGCAATCATATCATCAAAACGACCATATTCCTCAATAGGAATATCTTTGACAATTTTCATAGCAAGTTCCAAATCGTGTTTTGCAATTTCAACAATCAAACCACGAAAAATTTCACGTTCTCCGAGTCCGCCACGAATATCACGGCTAAAGAGAAGCCAACGCAACGCATATTCAGGACTCTCATCATATGCGTCCATAAAAAACCCATAGTTAACGCTATTATTGCCCCTAATGGCATTTGCACGCATCTGCGGAACTTTGAAGTTCAGGTCAACGATAGACTTACCGCTAGAAGCGAACATCGTAGCACCGTTTTCCGTTTCAACCGTCTGCGTATTTTTCATAGCATTGAAAATATCCATTATTGCATCTTTCCTTTCAATTTGTGTTTCGTTTAACTGTTGTTTTTAGTATATCACATAGTTTTTTATATGTCAACAGTTTTTTGAAAAATATTTAATAAAACATATAAAAGTATTTGTTTTTAATAATATATAAATTTAATATAAAAATGTCAAGGAAAAAGACGTAACTATTTCGCTACGTCTTTTTCCCGAAAGGAGTATTTTTTGTTTGCCATCCGTCTATCATGAGATATTGATAAATGCTATCACAGAAAGGAGGAAACAAGATTCTTAAAAAACTGTAGATTACATAGAAACATTTTTTCAAATAATTGCTGATAGAATCTTTACATATATACTAGACACGCACATTTATCTTAGGAGGTTTAACCCTGTTATATAAAAGGAGGATATATAAAGGGAGGAGAAAATCATAACGTTTGCCGAACCGCACCGTAATGTGTAAAATCGTCATCATTGACTCTGTTATCATTATTGTTCTGTATAAAAAATATTGCTGATTGTGTCTAAAAAATTTATCAATATCTATAAAAATAATATACACAGTATTATAATTTATAACCACATTTTTAAAAAATTTAATAAGCCATAAACGCCAATTCCTGTATACATATAATATGTAATAAACGTGTAATTTTTTCTTTTAATATATGATATATATCTTGTCATATATACAATTGGATTTTGTTCAAAATCATAATTGCTAACTTTATCAACGAAATGTTTAATTCTTTTTACTTCAAAGAAAGTAAAAAATAAAATAATTACAAAACAAGGCAATAACCAAATAGCATTTGTAATTGAATATGTTACATAACACATAAACAAACTAAATGCTATTTCTGCCAAATCGACAATCATAACTGATTGGAATAAGGTAGTATGAATACCTTTTTCTCGTTTTAATAACGTATCGAATAGGTTAATGGTATCTTGTAATTTTTCTTTACTCTTACGTTCACTTTTTGTACTGAAATTAGCATATGCGTGATGTAAATTTAATGCAACAAAAGCAATATAAGCTAAAAATATCCAAGCCATTACAATTTAACACCTTCCCAATAACCAAATTGTTGATATATACTATCTTTGTGTTTTGTGTCTTTTAAATGTTGTAAAAATTCATCTGCACTATGAAATTCTTTGTGACAAGTATCACACTCATATTTAAAAACAGGTGGGTTTTCAAATTTTAAAAACTTATAGCACTTCTTTATTATATCTTCTTTTTCATATACTGTAATTAAAAAACCATTAAATGTACATTCAATTAATTCTTTACTAAATTGTTGTAAGTTTTCAATATCTACTTTATCTACAGGATAAAACATATGAAAGTCAAATTCACTTAAAACAAGTTGTTGTGTATCAGATACAATATCAGTAATAACATGAATATCATAAATATTTTGTTTTACATTATATTCACAATAAAAATTATCACATTTTACACGGCAACCAAACATAGAAACTTTTTCATTTACTAACGCTTGAAGTGTTTCTAAAAAAAACATAAACACATCTTCATTATTATTATTTTTTTTATAAATATCAAATGCTTTATATAAACGTATATTGTTATTTTGTATCCATTTTTCATCAATTAAATAATTGTTCATAATAATCTCCTATTGACATCCCACCACCTAAAGAGGTGTGGGATTCCTATTTCTTTGACCGTAGCGTATGCGGTGAAACCGCATGAGGTATGGCGTAGCCATACCTTTTTACGTCTTACACAACATTATAACACAAAATGGGAGGAATTTCACCTCCCATTCACATTAAAATTTTATTAGTTAAAATTAGTTGCCATTTTTTATCTCCATTGAATAATATGTCAGTACCAGCTTTCATAGAATATAGCGTTGCCTTTTTTGAACTCCTCTCTAGCCTCTTCGCAAAAATCCATAATTGAACTATATTCATAATCTCCAAATGGTCTATCTCCCCAAAAGAATCCTGGCTTATCATACTCTTTAATTTTACCGCTTTTTGTATCTTCTTCTAGCCTATCAATATCTTCTGGAAGAACTTGAACAATCTTCATATTAAATTCATCTTTCCCACCAAGAGACTTGTATAGATTTTCCATCCAGTTATGGAGAAATCTATTCTTTCCACAACCAAAAATTTCATCATGTTTATAGTCTTGATTGTATTCAAAACGATTAATAACTGCTTTATTTTTTACAATAAATGCATATTGGTCAAGCCCCATGATATTCTCTCCTTTCTAAAAGCATATACAAATGTGTACAAAAGTGTATTTTATGCACATTTTAACCGATAAAATATGGCATGAATCGTCCTACCATATACTTTTTACATATTATATTTTTTTAATTCTTGATTTGCTTGATAATACTGTTTGAACAATTTTTTAAGTATTGGGACATTTTCTTCCTTTAATTCAATTTCAAGAATTTTTTTATTTACTTCGTCTCTTTGTTTTTGTGCTAAGCGAATGGCGAATTCATTTGGATTATTCATTTTTCATTCATCACATTCAACATAGCATTGATATAATCACTCATTTCATTCATATCTTTTTCATTAAATGCTTCTCTGAAAAGATTATGGAATTTCTGATGATTATGTTTTGGATATTCCCACGAACTCAAACGAGGACGAACTTTATCCGAACTCGTATTCGTTTTATCTGTATTAACTGTGTTATTAGAAATAGAAGGTTTAATTGCTTTCTCAAATGCTGAACGGTTCTTTTTTACATCTTCAAGCATTTCATTAAGAAATCCCTTGTAAGAATCATCTTCGTTTTCTTTTACTGCTACGAAATTAACAAGTTTGCTAAATACATTTGCAGAAAGAACTACTTTATCATTTGGAATAGATGGAACAAAATCCTTTTGCTTCTGCTCGTATTCCTTTTCTTTTTTCATTTCATATTTGCTAATATAATCCATAATCGTATTGAACTCAATGCTTTTCAACTGGTCAACATGCTTATTGATAATCTCCATAATGTCATTATAATTCTGATTTTCCATAGTTAATATCCTCCATAGATGTTTTCTTTATACATATAGTATATCATTCTTTATCTGTTTTGTCAACATCATTTTGAATGTTTTCTTTAGTTTCTTTTTCTATATTCTTTTTCACGTTTGCAACAATATCATCTACAAACGTTTTTGCACGTTGAAGTTCCATACAAGATTCTTGAATAAACTTTACAATCTCATTGTAATACATAGATACAATCAATTTTGTTGGTTTTTCAACATGACTTGCGAACCAAGTTTCATCTACTTCAATTACACTAATATGATTTTTATTTTCCTGTGAAAAATTCACAAGTGCAACCCAATTTGTATTCTCTTTACTTGAATATTCTGTTTCATAAAACACGTCTTTATTCACGAAATCAAATACAATATATACATTATATGTATCAGAATGTAATACACGTAATTTAATTTTTGTATCTACACCACTCATAAAATCAAGTTGTTTCATCAACTCATTTTTAATAACCAATGCAGAAATATTTAAATCATCAGAATCATAATAATTTGAATGTATAACATAACGATAAAAATCATTTTGTTTAACGTCCAATTTAATTGTATAAACATTACTCATTGACTAAATCTCCCTCAATTGTAGTATCAAACATATGATATTTTGCTTGTTTCTCATTTAGTTTTTTTAGTTCTTCTTCTGAAAATCCTTCAGGAGCATATTCCTCTTTAATTTTATCAATATCGTATTGTGTAAGACATTGTGGAATTCCACCTACAGTTGGGATAACTGCAACACCTGTTGTACCTCTAAGTAAATTCCAAATACGCTCTGTCAGAATACATTTAATAAATACATAGTTTGAAAAAGCACCTTTTACTTTATGAATTTTATCCTTTTTAGTACCATCAACAAGCGTAACTTGTTTTTTTGTATACTTAATTGGAATATAATAATCACTAATATATTTTTCCAACTCCGTACCTTCAACGGCTTCTTTTACATTTTGAATATACTTAGCTTCATAGTTAAATTGTGTAACAACAGTATACCATCTATATTTATTCGGCACATTACTTAGGTCAACTTTCCCTAAAACGATACGTTTAAACATGAACAATACTCCTTTTCTGTTTTCCTATATTATATCAAACAGAAAAAAAACAGTCAAATTTAGCTTGTGGAAATCAATTTAACTGCTTTTTATTCAATTACATTTTTACCGCCGTAAAAGAAATATATTATAAATTAAATTTTATCCTTCTGAAAGTTTCTGATTTAATTTGCTAACTGCTTCCCTGCTCACACCATATTTCTTTGCAATAGCGTCAAATGTATTATGTTGTTTTCTATACTCCTGAATCATATCATAAGCCAATTTATTGCGCAACGTCTTATGACCATTATTTTTAACATTTACTTCTTTGATACCACCAGCTGCTTGAATGGCATTACTGATATTTCCAAAGTAATGGCTCAATAGACCATACTCTTTTCGATATACACTACGAAACTGTCCAATGTCAATATGATTGTCCTTGTCCATACAAGTTTTGAGTAGACGAATCAATTCATTTCGTTTCTGTTCATGTTTATTAGCTACAACGTTCATCATACTCACCTACAATCAATCCATCATCGTTTTCTCCAAAATGATACCATATTTCATATAGTCATTCACTTTACTAGGAGAATCCTCCATAATCATCTTACGAACGGTATTCATATTCTTTTCATCAATTACAATGTTATGATTTTCATATTCCGTTTTAATGCGTTTCCATAGTTTCCTACGACTATCACGAGTATCACGATATACATTCTGCTCATAAAGCGGATTCATAGAAGTGTGTGTACGATTTTCATCACAGTTAAAAAATTCATAGGCACAACGGATTTTCTTCATTTTAGACATGGTATTTTCCTCCAATACATAGGGAGATATTTTTATCCCCCACTATTCATTGTTATTTGAAATGAAGATTATTCATCTTCAAATTCATCTGCGTCAAGAGTAGCACTCTTACCAAAAGGCGGTTTGTTGTTAGGAGTTGTGTAAATCCAAAGTACAGGCAACCCATTCGTTTTTTCAATTGGTGGATAATCACAATACCCATCAGTAAGAATAATCACACCATTGATGTTGTCAAATTTATCCTGATTATTTTCAATAAAATCAAAGATACAATCATAGGACGTACCGCCACCACCATAAGGAACTAGGTCGGAAATATCACCTTCATGTTCATCAAAATCGTAAATGTGTTTATCTACATCACTATCAAAGAACAAAAGTTTACCATGAAGATGTGCTTTGAATTGGTTAATTGCACCCTGAATTTCAGAATAGCACATATTCATTTCTTTTATACCCATTGAACCTGACGTATCAACAAAGAACAAAATATCATTGACAACCTCAATAGTATCATTGAAGTCAAACATGAAGAAGTCGCTTTCATAACGCTTATCAGGAGGCATCATGGAATAGTCGTTAAATTCTTCCTGAATGAAATCTTGCAACAATACACGCCAATTCTTCTGCGGATGCTTAATCTCATTAATTACACGTTCCATACCGAGAACGCCAACACCCTGTTTCTTAGCAATTTCTGCTGCAGAAAGAAGATTACCTTCCCACTTAATTTTTTGCTGAGTCTTATTATTCGTAGAAGATTTATCTTCTTTCTCCCATGATTTATGGTTCTGCGGAGCGTTATACTGTTTTCCATCATAGGTAATGGAACTATTATTAGAACCATTTTCATTCTGATTTTGCGTCTGCCCACTTCCGTTATTGGAGTTGTTCTTATTTCCGTTTTTGCCTTTACTACTTGAAGAAGAACCACTACTACCATTAGACTGTTTGTTTTTACCTTGCCCCTGCCTACCACTCTGTTTAGACTTTTTTGCCTTTTTCTTCAGAATGTTATAAATTTCTTCTGCGGATTTGTTTTCAAAATCTTCATTAAAAAGGCAACCTTCTGGCATTTTTACTTCAACAGTTAGCGCACCACCAAACATACGAGAATTTTGCTGATAGTAAGCATTTGCAGCAGTTTTGATAATAGAATTAACTGCAAAATCTGTAGCAAAATTCCAAAGCGTCATATCACGGCTATCTCTACGCCAAAGGTGTCCCAATGCACAATGCATAACCTCATGGATGAGAACGAAAACGACCTCACCAATTTCTATACTATCAACAAACGATGGATTATACATGATTTTATTACCATCAGTACACATCGTTGGCTGATTTTTGTTTTCAACAATCTTCATTTTAAGCATGAGAATGGAGAAAAACGGATAATCAGTAATGATAATATTTTTGGCTTTTGTCATTTTCTGCTCAGATGTAAGTTTCTTCATTTCTTGTACCTCCCCTTATCTCTTTACTTATATTATACACGGTACAGGTTAATTTGTCAACATTTTTTTTGAATAAAATTTATTTTTTTAATAAAAATAGGTACACAGAATATTCTGTGTACCTATCAACCAGACAATATTATGGCATAATATCATCTGCAATCTCCGAAATAAGATTCGAGAAGTCAGGATTGGAAACGAGAATATCAATTGCGTCCTGCGAAACAGAATGGCAAAGGTCTTTGCACGTAACCGTAATGTACTCGCTCTGCGGAATGAGCGAAATGAACTTACAAACATTAGAAAGCGTTTCATTCAGCTTCTTCATTTCCTGCTCTTTGGATACATCTGCCTTTTTGCAAAGCGTGACACAATGCGATGCAATCATGGTAGAAAGTGCATACATAGCGTCAGGATTACCATTAGACAGTTTACGAGGGAATGCTTTCAGTTTACCATTAGCAATATCTTCCCATGCAGGAAGTTTGTCATACACATTGACATACGTAGAAAACTCCTGCGCTGTACCATAGCCAATTGTACCTGCGATACATCCGAACATATCCTGCATTTCACCGCATTTCAGGTACGTATTAACCATTTCCCACGAACGAGGGGTAGGAAATGCCACATCATCAGAAGATGGGTCAAAATTGCAAAGATAATCAGGATTGTTTTTGATAAAAGCAATAATACGCATATCAATGCCATTATGATAAGCCCAATACTCCCAATTTTCAGGGTCAGCAATCATTTCAAAATGCGTAAGACGGTTGCCAAGAGGTTTAGGCATTTTATAGGCGACTGCTTTGTCAGTCGTGCGGTTTCCTGCTGCAATCACAATGCAATTCTTAGGAAGTTTGTGTTCACCAACACGCTTATCAAGACAAATCTGATAAGCTGCAGCCTGTACAGAAGGTGGAGCAGCAGAAATTTCATCAAGAAACAGAACGTTGACAATATCCTCTGAAGCATCCATTTTGAAGATTTCAGGAGTAAGCCAACGAGCGACCATATCACCATTGTCATCTTCCGTCTTTGCAGGAATACCACGTAGGTCAATCGGGTTCATCAGAAGGAGCGATGCAACAACAACATTTGCCTTTTTATTGAGCTTCTTAGCAAGAAGGTCTGCTGCTTCCTTAACAGACTGCGACTTACCAACACCAGGCATACCCCAAAGCATAATTGCAGGAATATGAGCAAACATATCCTTGTTGGAATACAGATTGACGAAAATGTTGATAAAATCCTTCGGATTAATCTGCATATAATTGTTAGTATGAATTTCTTTTGCTTTAGCCATTTCAATATACCTCTTTCTTGTTTATCTCTCTTGAATTACCTTACACCATTATAGTATCACAATATCAATCTTGTGTCAACACTTTTTTTAAATTTCTTTGATACGCGTTTCTGCTTTTGCAAGACGGAGCAAAGTATCAAGTCGTTTCATAGCATAAGTAAGTTTAAAAATCGCAACTTCCTCAAAATCCTTAGTTGCAAAATTGAACTCATTCTCTGCCGAGCGCACATCTTTAATAGCCTGATTGATTTCCTCATTCGTCGTAATCATTTTCTTTTACCTCCAAAAAATTTTATATCGTTTATTTATTACCTTTTTTCTTTGTACTTATATATTAACAAAAACTCTTCAATTTGTCAACACCTTTTTGAAAAAATTTATAAAAAAGAGACTAGAACTATCTAGTCTCTATATTTTAATGAAGAATTTCACATTCATCAATGTGCTTTAATATATACGAATTACAATCTGTATTTACATCTAAAGACCATTCTTCAGGTATTTTTACAATTCTCATACCATAATCGTTAATAATATTAATAGGAATTTGATAATCTTCTTTATAATGGAGCTTCTGTGTGAAAGAAGAATAATCTACATGATGATGTATTCTGCTAAACTTATGAACCATATTAGCATATTGTGGATACACATCTACCAACATCTTAGATTTATTGTATGTTCCTTCCTTTTCATAGAACATATCATTATTACCACCCTTAATTCTCTGTGTGGTTAATTTATCTGCCAAAAACGCATTTAGTTGAATAGTACACCATCCGTTTGATAGAGCATCTAATGAAATAATTGTATCTTCATTGTATCTACCTCTCCAACGGAAAGGAATATCGTTACGAATAAAAATACAAGAATACATACGAGTATTTGTAATGTAAGCAGGGAGTCTATCAATTTCTTTTGCAAATTTAGAATAATTCAAACTAGCCATAGCTACATTATCGAAACGAGTGAAAAAATCTTCTGCTATTTGAAAAATCAATCCTGTACGTACTTTATATTTGCAATTATGATTTAAATAGTGAAAACAATCAATATTGTCATCCATAACCCAATGATACTTATATCCATTTTTCATTGAATGTTCCCAACAAAAATTTCGAGTCCCGCCAGGTCCTTTTCCGATTGTATTACCTCTATCATCTAATGTATCATAATCATCTTTATATTTCATATCTAATGTAAGAATATGAGAATATGGTTTGTCTTTAAATACATTTTGATATTTTTGCACTTCATTCGGTTCTACTACAATATAATGGTCAACTTCCATTTGATTTAGCCATTTAGCAGTTAAACACTTTGATAAATCCGCTCTGCCTTTACTGACAATATAAATTGGATATACAGGATGACCATTACCAACTACACGAAAATATGTTTTTGTATGTTGTTGTAATTTAGGAAACCAAACTGATTTTGTTCTGTCTGTAATATTTTGTTGAAATATTTTTGATAATTCTTCACTTGTTTTATTAGTAGAAAAATCTATTTTTGCATACGCTTCGCTTTTTGGTTGAACAAATTCAGGCATATCAATCCAATATTTTTTCCAATCTTCATTTGGTTTAACTGTAGTATGTACTTCTCTTTTTCTCTTTAATTCATCTGTATCTAAATTATACTCTTTAACCGTTTTATCTATGAAACAATCGTTATCATAATAAAATTTATCAATTGCTTCTTGATTATCAAATCGACAAATAATCTTTCTCATTTGTAACTCTCCATTTACTATAAATAAAATTATACTTCAATTCTTATCAACTTATATTATATCAAATCATAATCAGTATAGCAAGTAATACCTTGACAAATTTTATATTTATGATATAATTATATATGTAAAAATTTGAAAAGGAGATACAAAACCATGATTACTTATGACATCAACGAAGAAACTAAAACTATCAAATGTACTCTTGAAGGAGAAGAAATTAAGAATTGTATGATTAATCATCTAAACAAAATTCTTCATAATTATCCAAATAATATGATTAAGGTTGATACAACTAAACTTGAGCTTTCTTCTTCTTATACAGGGATTGCAAAATATGCAAGTGATGAAACAATTGAATTTAACATTGATACAGGTAAAACCATTGCACGTAAAAAAGCATTTGCAAAAATGAATAAGGCAATTGCAAAACGTTTTAATCTTATTATGAAAAACGCGCAATACCTTTATGAAAACGCACTCTGCAATTCATTTGACTATGATAATGTAGTAAAAGATATTCATCGTAAACTCAACAAGTATTAATTATATATTTAAATAACAAAAAAGAGGGGATTAAAACTCCTCTCTTTTTATTTTGCCAAATATGTATTGACATCAGCGGAATTATAAAAGAAATTTCCTGCTTTCCAACGTAAAAGGTCAGAATAACTATCAAATTTCTTTTTACAAATCTTACTTTTGTCCTTATCCAATTTTAACGATTCATTTAAAGCATATTCAATATAATAATATTCTTGATTGAATTTTGGCTTGTAATTTGTCCTAACACAAAGGTTATCATTTAAAATATCAAATACAGTAGCGTATGGAGGAATTACGCTCCAAATATCTTCACAGTTATTAACTAAATTTGCAAGATAAATGTTACCATTTAATGTCGCAATATAGGTTTTATCGTTATTTCCTACAATATAAAATTCTTCGTCAATATGCAAATTATATTTCTTTAAAATTTTTGTATCATAGAACTTTTCAAATGGCAAAATTTCTGTATTTTCATAAAGTGAATTTTTATCTTTCAAATTCACAATTACTTTTCCATCAACTGTGTCTAAAGATAAATACACAACGTTATCTTTAGAATACAAAATTGAAAAATCTTTTTTTGTAATATTGTTTTTTGAAAAAGAAAAATTCTTTAATTCTTTAAAAAAATCCCAAAATTGATAAAAATTGATGATTTCAACTACTGCATTTTCATTAACCATTTTATCAATCAAGTCTTTTTTAATCATTTGCTTTTAACTCCTTCAGTTTTTCAATAGAAGCGCAAATAACAGAAATACTTACAGGATTAGGCAAACTCTTGCCACGTAAGAACTCACTTACGGCATCAGGAGAAACACCTGCATACCAGCCAATTTCATTATAACTAAGTTTAGCCTTGCTACGTTCTCTATTAGCTTTTTCTGCAATTTTTCTGATATTATTGTTATAAATATCCAAATGTTTTTTATATTTACTTTTCTGTTCTTCTACTAAATCTTTTAATTCAATTCCATTAATTTTCATTATCTTCACCTTCTTATTATATTAATTGAATAATTTTATTGTACAAACAAGTATGCTTCTTATCAATATTGATAATGTCTTTGTGCCAATGCCCAAAATACCAATGTTTATAAGTAAGAATTTTATCTAATTCATCCAAAATAGAATTTGTAGGGTCATTCATATCTGAATATTCAATTAAATATGGAATCATGTTTGTTGTACAAGTGTGTGTTAATACACAATCTACATTTTTTACTTTATTAGCATTATCAACCATTTCATTTACTTCTTGATAAGATGGAACTTCTTCTTTCCACCAATCAAAACCTTCTGTACGATATACTTTATCGTATGATTGTGCTCCACCCATTGTAAAAAATGTTTTATTTTGTATATTAAATACTTGTCCACGCATTAAATGAAAAATGGAATCAGATATACGATGAATTTTACCACCATTCCACGTTTCCACAGGATAAGAATTTAATCTATCAAAATTACAATGATTCCCATCAATAAACAAAATGGTATATGGCAATTCGTTTAATTCTTTTAATTGATATTTTTCTTTTGCATTATCAGGATTTGGATAAAATATAAATCCAAAATCACCTAATATTATCATATAGTCATTTTTAGTCAAATTTTTATGTATTTTTGCGAAGTCAAACAATTTTTGACTATCTATATGACCATGAGTATCACCTGTAAGAAATACCATTTATATCCCCCCTTTTTTTGTTTATATAAAGTATATCATAATTTTAATAATTTGTCAATAGTTTTAAAAATTTTGTTGACAAAATTAAATCATTATGATAACATTTTATAAGAGGTGATATGTTATGACTGATAATTAATGGGAAGAACAAATCGATATTTACAATCAATTAATAAAAAAGAGGTGAATAACAATATGGGAATGACACAGAATTTCTATGCTGTTGAAAAGGAAGATGTTATTGACGATTTCGATTTCAGAGATAATCACGGTGACAAGTATGGTTGGAGTGAATTCGCGAACTTCTCAAAAGACTATGAAATCTATAATTGGATGCATAATCTTTGGGAAAAGAAAGTTGCAGCTTCTCCTTCTCATGGAAGCACTACTTTGGAAGAGGAATATCTCTTGCTCAATGAAGATAATATCTTGCAGTTGGAAAAGGATTTTCAAGACAAGAAAATCCGATTCAATCGCGTTGACGAAGATGTTAATTCTTGGCTGGAAGAACGATTTCGAGAATTCTTAGATATGGCAAAGAGATATATCAAATCCAATTTTGTGATTTACTATGAAGCGCGTTAAAAATATTATATAAGAATGAAAGGAGAAAAAACAATGAAAGAAATTATCTGTATTATCGGTGGTTCGCTTTGCTTTATTATCGTCTCCGTAGTTTGTTTCCTTATTCCGGTCAGTGTGGGAGTTTTCTTGTTCTTGAAGCTCTTGGAACTTGCAGGATTTATTATTTGGGGATGAAAACAGAATTTTGTTTGATTGAAAAAGGAGTTAATCGTCATGGCAAAAATTCCTGATTTAAGACATTTGGAGCATCTTGCTTGGAACGAGGCGGAAAAGATTCTAAGAGAGCAGAAGCGAAAAATATGGGCGACTCATACGTCCGTTGACCTCTTCCTTCAAGTGTGGCCAGATACCTCTTGTGGGCTAAGTACAAATCCCTCTTATTTCGCGGGGCAGATGCTAACCGATGAATATACTTCTGTTTTTGAATTGCGATGGGTGTATTCAGATGTTCCCGAAGAAGCATGGCTTTATTGTGTGTTTTTTGGGAATGAGTTGGCATATTGTGTGAGAAATCCGAACGCGAAGTTTTTTGATGACCTGAAGAACCGAAACATGGTGGCTGTTGTTGGCAAAGACAAATACTCCGAGTGAGTATACGGAAGTGATTTTATTGCAAATAAATTCCTATTTATGTATTCATCCAATAATACCAATTCAGCCAATAAAAAGAGAATTAAAAGATAAACAATATAAAAATAACGACAATGAAGAACAAAACGATAAAGCGTTTGAAGTTATTCTACATAAACAAGAACAAAAAGAAAATGAGAAAGATAAATAAATCTTTCTCGTTTTTATATATCAAAATTTCAACTTACTTAATAAATTGTAAAATGCAAAATAATTTTTGGTGTCTCTTTCTGTACAATAAATAGCGAATTCAATCACTTTAAAACAATTTTTAAATTCGGGTAAAATATCATAGTATGCTTTTGCTACAATGGATGGATTATTTTGAAAAGCTCCACAACCAAAAGCTCCCAAAACTAAAATATCTACATTATATGAAGCCACTACAGTTAAAATATGTTTCCCACGTTTTTTATGTAGTTCTAATAATTCATTGTCTGTTAGTTTAATAGCTTTCCCTGTTGTTTTATTCATATAATTACTAGGATTAGCTCTAAGATTTGGTGCAGGACAACTAATAACATCTAATTTAAGCCAATCTTCCTTATCATACCTTTGCGGAATAGTACTATCTGATTTTATAGCAACAATATCAGGTGTATAAATACAAGCATCTGTATATTTTACATTATGACGATTTCTATGAAAATTATAAAAATCTTTATAATTGTTTCTCGTATTTAAAACAGGATAAAGAGTAGTTGTTCTACAAAGACATTCTTCTTGTGCTCTACTACCTTTTGTAACTCCACCACCTGCATTAGTAGCAGAAGCAAAATTTAAAATACAAATTTTTGATTTTGGAAATTCTTCATCCAATCTATATGCTGCTTCAAGTGTTTTATGTTTTGTAATTCTAATTTCTGCATTTTTTTCATTAGTGGCTTTATAATCAGGATAATTATCTTCTTTAAAAACAACTGTATTACGAATACTATTAGCTACTGCTTGTTTTAAATTTTTATCTGTTTCATACCATTGTTTTGTATCTTCAAAAACATCAATCAAATCATCTTTAGTCACCATGACGTATACCCCTTCCTACATAAAACATTTTGCAACAAACAAAAAATACGCATTTTCTTTAATGCGTATTATATATCAAATGTATTAATTTGTCAATAATTACGTTTCTATTTCCATTTTTCGTACTTCTACAGAATATTCAGGTTTTTCTTTGTCAAAACCCATAGCCTTTTCTTGAATACAAGTTTCTACTTTCTTATTTAAATCTTCTTCTGAATCTGCGCGAAAAATAAAACTGGTTTTTTTTGTTTGAGTAATTGTAACTTTATATTCTTCCGTCATAAATCAGTCACCATTTTTTCTAAATAACAATACATTGTTATTTTCTTTAAAACCTAAAATTTTACCTCTATCGTTTTTATCTTTAATATAAGCATATGTTTTATCTTGATATTGAATATATATTTTATTCATATTTTCTTTAAGTACAGTTCCTTTTGACAAGATATTTAGGCTTGGACTATGAAAAATTATATAAATTACTTTATTATTCATTTTCATCACCTGTTATAATAATATATCTTCCCCCTGTATTTAATATATATACATTTATCAACATTTGTACATATACAATATACTACATTATACATTTTATATCAAATAATTTTATTTACTTTAAATTCTTTTTCATATCCTTCAGTCAACGCAATATTATATTTTGTATAATCTTCCCAGTTTGTTCCATCAAAATGCAACATGATTTGTGCTGGTCGATTATATAAACGTTTTGTATCTGCGTATTCATCTGTTCCACATAAACTTCCATTTACAATAATTTTAGTTCCTGTTTCTTCACCTTCAAACACGCTATGAGTATGCCCCATAAGTACCATATCAACTTTTCCGCCAAAAGAACCTAAAATTGATTGAAAATTTGTTGCAACCTTCTTTTGTTTATCATAATGACCATGACACAATCCAATTATCATTTTGTTTGGTAATTCACAAATACATTTATCCCATTCATTCTTATCATCAAGTAATAGTTGTTCCGTAGTTTTGCTCATAATTTCATCACCATGAGCATTAAAGCATACTATTTTTTCTTCTCCACACATTTTGTTATAATTTATAGCTTGTGTACGAATAGCATTATAATACGTAAGATAGTAAGAATCTGATTTTGTTGCTTCTTTTAAATCTGCAATCGTTCTATCATGATTACCACATACTGCAAGTACTCTTATTTTTTTACAATATGGAGCTAAATTAGTTAACAATGAAAAAATGGCTTCAGCCACTATTTGTGATTGATTTGCCCCACCTGCAACATCACAATTTCCAAAAGTCCTACTAGTTGTATGAATATCACCGTTAATCATATCGCCTAATAAAGCCACAATTAAATATTTAGGCTTATCAATTTTTAATTTTTCAATTGTTTTAACAGTTAATTCTGCCATTCTTTGTTTAAAAATTTCTTTATCATATTTATTTCTAGTAACGTCAGACTTCATGCCATAATGAAAGTCGCTTAATAATAATATATTCATTGACATATCATCTTTATCATAAAGATACTTATCTTTTTGATAATCTATATATTGAGACAAATCGCAATGTTCTGCAACGGTATCAATAAAATCTTCTTTAGCATATTCAATTTTAGATATTGCACTAGATTCTTTGTCCAATAGTTTTTTTGCTAAACTAACTTTCTTTTGTTCTATTAAAGAACGCATCTTTTTTTGCTCAGCTTTTTCACTTTCTTTTCTCAATTTCCCAAGAAGAATATCCATAGATTTATTTGTGTCTATATCGTTTATATCCATATTTGTAGTAGAATTGTTGTTTGTATTTTTATCATTCGATTGTTCTTCTACTGCTCGTCTCATATGCTTTCTCAATGTGCTTTCTGTCATATTATATTGACCCATATTTAAAGCATGAAAAATTTGTGACCATGTATATTTATAAATCCTATGATTTAATGTAGCGTCACGTTTTTCTTTTGATAATTGTACTGCATAATCATAGTTACTCATATTATTTGGTTTATTATTTTTTATTTCATCTAAAATTTTTTGTTCTTTATTATTAAAACTCATTCGTTCGCAATCCTTCCTGTAAAATCTTTATAATTTACTCACTTAATAAAGATATATTGGCATTTCGCATTTTTATATACAGAATCGCCAAATTTATTATAAAAGTTTGATTTGACTTTTGTAAAGGATAATGATATAATCTGTATTAGAATAAAATTACCATGAGAATATATAGAAGGAGTTTGTACATATGTTTATAAAACATCCCATACCAAAAAAATATATCAAAACTTTATTTGAACAAGCAAGAACACAAGTTATTCAATATCAAAAAGAATTTGATGTAAAATGTTCTATCAATATCATTTTTCAAGGCTTTAACGATGATATTGTTCATCCTGTAAAACTTTGGTTTAATAAAAGTACAAATTGTTTCTATTTGGAATTTTCCAACAATTTCTTAATTAATTCAGAAGAAAAAGTACAAAAACTATTTGTAAGATATTTCATTTGTACAAACGAAAATGGTAGTTTTAAAACATATGACGATACTCTAATTGAATTTCATAAAATTAAATCATGCTATTATGACGCAACTATGATTAACAACTATTTAATTGGAGAACAAAAAGTTAAAGATAATATTTATTGTAATAAATGTCATAAAAGTTTTTATATATCAGAAGATAATGATATTTATAGCAATATAAAAGATTATCGTTGTGATTGTGGTGGAGAACTTTCATATACAAACAATATAGAAGAAATTCGTTCTAAATATATTAATCCATCCAATCAATCATTCTCATATAACAAAGAATTTTTCAAATCTATCGTATATACAGAAGAAGATTATAAATCGTTTCATGCTTTTATAAAAGATAAAAAAAGAATTTCTCGTATGAATCTTTTGCCTGAAATTATACGTGCGATAGATAATCAAGAATATACTTTGCTTAATATGTATAACCTAGCGTTTCCAAAAGCCTATTGTATTACACATCATTATATTAAAGCAAAATATAGACAAATTATTGAGCAATATTGTCCACCAACTATGCAGTATGAAAAAAAGACAAAGAAAAATAGTCTTTTTCAAGATGATATAAAAATCAAAAAAAGTTTAAACCGTTCAGACTATTCATGTAGTGATGATATGTTCAATAAATTATTGTGTTATAATAATAGTAGACATTGTGTTAAAACATTAAAAGAAATTTTGATACCTGCTATTAATAATAATGAGACAAAAATCATTGATACATTATATAATATTGACAAACAAGTCATTGAAAAAACAAAAAAGTATTTAAGGAAATATGAAAAACAATATTTAGTTGATTGGGAGAAAGAACATGAATATACTGTTTAAAATGAACGAAAATACGATTAGAGCAATTGATATAGCTCAACAAGACCTTACATTCGATATTGCCATGAATCTTCTGGAAATGAAGAATAATAAAGATAATCGTATAATTTCTACAGTAGCAGTTACGCTATGTTTAAATCCTTCTGGTAATATTGAAAAACAAGATGAATATGTTATATACGGTTGCATCATCCCAACAAACAATGCAAATGATTACTCACTCATTGTTGATTTTTTAAATTATATTGCAAAACAAACTACAAAATCTGTATTTGAAGGTATTTATCAACAAAAATATTTATTTAATTTAGACGGAGTAACAAATAATCTTATGCAAAGTTCAGTTACACCGTTAGACGCACCAATTTTAGATAAATGGCATGATGCATATATTCATGTGCAAAATATTATTAAAGAATATGGCTATTATAGCGTAAACGATTTTTGTAATAATTCTAGTATTGATGATGAAATTGAAACATTTGATGATATTTATAAAATTTTTAATAACGAACAAAGCAAAAAAGAAGAAAATAAAAGTAATAACGAAACAAATAAATAAAAGATAATTTTTATTGTTTTAGTATCTATTTAATTATTGGACAGTTTCATATACTGTCCATATCTTTTTATATCGGAGGTATAAAAATGAGTATTAAAGGTTTTAAAAACCAATATCAATTTTTAAGTAATTTCTATAATCAACCATTCAATTATAATGGAATTGCTTATAATAGTGTTGTTAGTGCTTTTTTTGCCAATATGACTACAAATGAATTTCAAAGAAATATGATAGCAAAATCGTTACCTTCAGATGCTATTAAATTATATAAAAGAACATCAAGCAAAAAGCGTTTATCTGATAAAGAAAAGAAAGATTTAATGTATAATATTTGCAAAGAAAAATTTTCTATTCCTTCATTAAAGGATAAACTTCTTGCAACAAATAATGAAGAACTCATTAATGAAACTACATGGGAGAATCCTTTTTGGGGAATTACTAATGACAAAGGAGAAAACCAATTAGGCAAAATTCTTATGAAAATCAGGAAAGAACTCGATAAAGAACAAAAAGAAAAAGAAGCTTCTGGTAACCAAGAACAAGTACAAGATATTGTTAAAGAAACAAAACAAGAGTTATCTGATAATCAGGAGTAAATAAATATGTTAAATGAACAAGATTTATCAAAATTATATCAATTATATTCTAATATGAATGATAAACAACAACTAGATTTTTATAAACAATTTGGATTAGTATATATACCACAACTAGACCCTATGAATAAGATAGAAGAAAAACATGAAGATTTTTCTGCTTACAAATTTGATTATACTCGTATTTTTAGTAATCAAAATACAAAAGATTTTATTGATAAATATATATATAAAATTCAAAAAAAATTGGAACGAGACAATTTGATTGTAGCAATTAAATTAAATGAATTAGAAAAATATAGATATTGTTCAGAAATAAATATTTATAAAATTTTAGACAGTATAGATTTTGATAGATTTCTTATTTTAACACAAAAAGATGAAACACAACATGCAATAAAACATTTTGAACAAAAAGTAAAAAACGGTTATAGTGCTTCTGATTTATATAATATGGATAGAACGATAGCTATTACTTTATTACCAAAATTAGTAGAAAAATATAGAGATATTACAAAAAACTATCCATGCGAAATAAATGATATAGATGAATGGAAAAGCATTATAACAAAAATAGTCTGGTTCTTAAAGGAAATTATTTATTCTGAAGATAGAGATAAAATATCCTTAATGAATGAAATTGAGTTGAAACAATTTAATAATTATTATGATGAAGCAAAACAATTATTCGCAAAATATTTTGATTGTTTGTGGCTTACTTAATTTCACATCTTACGAGGTGAATTATGAATATACAATATAGCATAGTACAAGAAGAACAAATTGGTAAGGAATCTTCTTATCAAAAAATTGAAAACATTGTATCTATGAATTTAAATAAATATATGGATTCTATTATTCAATTTTGTAAAGATAACAATCTTACTACTTTACATAGCGACCAATTAGAATATAGTAATCTAACAAAATACAGTTTAACTAAAGATGAAGTATTAGCAGTATGTGATATATTGTGTCAACAAATACGCAATCACAAAACATATAACAGTACAAAATATGGATTTTATGGTACAATTAAATATAAATCATTCTCCATTACAGTACGTCTTATATTGTATGGAGAAATAAAATTTGTTTTATCTATAAACTAAAAAGAGTGGTTACTTTAATTGTAACCACTCTTTTATTTATTTTAGCTTATCTTTTAAGCAGACATTACCATATCATAGGCTTTGTCAAGGAACTTGTTCCCAACCATTGCACTACGCATCATATTGTCCTGATAATTCTGCGTAAGGCGAATTGGACGAGCGTGATATGCATAATCACTTGCTGCATTTACAAGCCACCAACCTGTACCACGGAAATTCTGAAGGTCATCTGCACGGAGCATTTTGCGGAAATTATCACGCATAATTTCCATATGCTTAACCTGAACTTCTGTAACATCATCATCCTGAATGGGGAAAAGTTCATTCATCATTCTCTGAACTTCCTCTTTTGTAAAACGCTTCTTAGCAAGGTGCTCTGCATTTGCAACAAATGCTTTGTTGTATTTATCAGCACGAGAAAGCGTCTGCTTTGCCTCTTCAAGGTGTGATGCAATATCACCCTTATGCATGAACGAGAACGTCCTCTGTGCGCCATTAAGGGCGAAATTAAGGGTATTCTGACATACTACTCGAACATTCGTCATAGTAACACGTACTGCCGAACTACCATCATGCGAATTGGCAAACAAGAGATATGGTTCAACGGTATCACCGAGAACATTCATATCGGGCATTTTTGCAAGCAACCACACAATACGACCGTGTGCAAGGCTACCTGCCGTATCGTAACGAACATCCCCACCAATCAGTTCATCTGTAAATGCAAATGCTTCACGGTTCTGAACAGGCTTATAACGATTCGTCACCGTACCAAGGATATAACGGTCACTATCACGATAATTGATGATATTACCTGTATCAATCATTTCACCGTCTACCTGAATGAAAGCAGGAGACTGTTTAACCTCCCAATCCAATCCTGCAAGTTTCAACGCTTCTGCGCTATTAGGAGCTTCAAGAACACGAACACCCATCTTGTGCCACGGAGCGTGTCTACCATCTGCATCCACAAAAAACAGATTCTCAATATTTGCACTCATTTTGAATTTCCCCTTTCAAAAAAGACAAATTAATTATTCATCATGATTCCATGATAAGCATCAACAACACTCTGCAAATCAGGTGCTTTCTCTTTTTCTCCATCTGTCATACGAGCAACCCTGTCTGCATCACACCACATTTCAATCTCTGCTTCTTTGATGTCTTTCATTGTAATACCTCCTGTTGTTTTATCTCTCTCTTGCTTACATGTTTATATTACCATATTTAAAACGATTTGTCAACACTTTTTTGAAATTGCCAATCATTTTTCTTTTTTCTCCTTTCGATATTTATATTATATCAAAGAAAAATCAGTCTGTCAACAGTTTCAATAAAAATTTTCAAATAATATATGATTATTTTATACAATACATCAGATATATTTTTTATAGATAATATAATTGGAGGTAGTATAATATATGAAACGCTTAATTGCAATTATAGATGATAAATATCAAAGCGACCTATTACAAGTTAATTCAAGTGATATAGCCAATTCTGCCATACAACAAATATATAGCCAAAAAGATATACTTGAAAATTTACTTTTTGGCGATGGTAGCAAATTACTAAATTTTATACAAACAAATTATATTCAATCTATTGTTGATAAATATACTCAAAATAAACCAAATTATGATGCAAGTCAATTAAATTCAGAGTCGCTTACATTAGCTTATGGTGCTTATAACAATATAGTAAATCAGATATTGAATACAAATTTACAAAACATTTTACAATTATTCAATATCAAAATTGAATATAAAAATTAAAAACAAAAAGATATACCATACAAGGTATATCACTTTTTGTTTATGCAGTTTAGAAACAATATTATCTTAAAAGGTATTGTACACCTGCTAATACAATACTAGCAATAACCCCTGCTAATCCACAAGCAAATTTGATAATCAATGTCTTTAACTGTGCCATTTGGTTATTAATTTGTTTAATATCTTTTTGAGCTTCTAATTCCTTTAATTCTAATTTTGCTATTTCTTCTTGAACTTTTGGACGTTCTTCCAATATTATATTGATATTAGTTTCTATAGCTGTAATACGTTGTAATACTTCATAGTTAAAAGTATTATTAGAATTATTTGTAAATTCATTTCTCATCTCCTAACACCTTCGTTTTTAACGGTTCAATGTAATTTTTAGGTAAAAAAAGTGTTTGCTCTACACATTTTATCAATACATAAAACAAACACTCATAAACATTATATATTAAAGATTCTTAATTTCACTTTCAAGTTTTGATTTTACTTCATCATAGAACTTTTGCATCCATTTATCAACTGTATTTGTTCCAATAACTTTTGCAAGTTTTGTAGCTTCAACTTGTTTCGTCAATGTTTGGAATGCAAATTCCATTTTCTTGAATCCATCCCAATCCTGTTTTTCGGCATAAAGGAATAATTCAAGTGCTTGTTTCTTAACTTCTTGTTCTAATAATTTAGTATCATTTTTGCTTATAAAATACATTCTAGTACCATATAACACGGCGGCTAAAACTGCAAGAATAATTGCAATATCCATTGATTAAACACCTCGTTTATGATTTTACAGATAAATTTCTTAATTCCATATATGAAATAGGTCGTATGTCCAAATATATTGTAGCTTTGTTACACATGATTCTTATTATATTAAAAAATACACGCAAGAAAAAAGTCACACCATGTAAGGTGTGACTTTCAATTAGAAGATATTGCCATTCAAATCCTCACCTGTATCTTCAAGACCAAGTGCCTGATTAATTTTGCTAATATCCACATCATTGTCTTTCGGGAGTTTCGTATTTTCCTTTTTAGAAGGTTTATTTACACCAAGCTCAATATCATGAATATGCTGGTTCATACCAGGGATTTGCGAATTCTGATAAAGTTTATCACGAATAGTACGATAAAGCGTATCAATACCATCCCATGATTTAAACTTCTTATGAACCATTTTACTATAACCGTACATATCCGTTTCAATCTGTGGAATGGAAATGTATTTATCTGCATACGATTTAGACCATTTCTGGTAAACACGCTGATTACCATTTTCATCAAGGTCATCTGTTGCATAAATCACACAGTAGTAATAACCATGAAATTTATCAAACATAATGCTATGAACGGTAACTGCGCCTTTATAATTTTCAATCACTTTAGTTTCTTCTTTAAGTACTTTGACATTATTTTCAATGCAAGCATGACCACCAAACTGAATATAGCTCTCACCATCTTCAGAAAGAACCAAGTCATTATTCACCTCATTATGAGACAAATCCAAACGAGTTTCTTCAAGAATTGCGTTTTCTCTTGCTTCATTAACATCATAACCATACGTATTAATGCTAATCTTTTTCTGTAGTTCCTTCTGCTCTTTTTCAAGCATATCTCTTTTTGCAATATCTTCACGCTTATCATCATCATTATAATTTGCCATTTTAACATTATGAATGAAATACTGGCACGTTTTACGATAATCATCACCAAAGCCAACAAGCGCGGTAAGAATGTTGAAAGGGAATGGAGCATCGTTTTTGCACTCGTTATAGAGTTTTTCAAGCTCATACCTATCTTCGTCTCTACCAAGTGAAAACAGTTTATTATACATATAAATCCAATACAAACCACAATGGTCATCGTACTCATCGAAATCAAGAAGGAACTCATAATTTTTATTCGCAAACATTTTAATCTCTCCATTTCTATTTGAACCGTTTCTTTATCTCTCTTTCTATATATAGTATACCAAATAATTACTTACTTGTCAACAGTTTCAATAAAAAATTTTAAAAAAATAGGAAGAAAATTTCTTCCTATTATTCACATTCCAATATAATTTGTTTTTCTTGAAGTGATTTTTGTACATTAATTACACGTTGATTTTTTGAACCACGAAATTGTAAACTAATATCTCGTTGTTCTAAAATAAATCTACCATCAACTAGTACATCAATGTTTTTCAACAATTCTGTTCTATCATCATTGAATTGTATTAATTGTTCAAATGTATATCCTGTATATGCCCAAACATTTTTACCTAAAGAATGTATTTTTTGTACTAATGGCAATAAGTCTTTTGCTTGTGTAAAAGGTTCTCCGCCACTTAAAGTAATACCACTACATAAAGCATTGTCCAAAATATCATCAATAATTTTTTGTTCATCTATTAAAATATTTTGTTTAAACTCCCATGTACTAGGATTTTGACAGCCATCACAATGATGTGGGCAACCCTGAACAAAAATTACATATCGAATACCTTTACCGTCTACAATAGATTCTTTGATAATTCCTGACAAATTAAGCATTAATATTTCTCCCTTAATGACATTGTGTTTGACAAGACATTCTCATTGTTTTGCTTTGACACTTTTGACATGTTTGACATACAGTACTTAATGTACGTTGTTCATTGGGCAAAGAAGCTCCTGTATCTGGCTTGTTTGCTTGACAAGATTGTGTTTGACAAGAAAATTGTTGACAACTTTGACAACTAAAATTTGTTGTTCCTAATTGACAAGATTGACAAGATTGACATCCTTCACAACTTTTTGTAGTTGTATCTACTGATTGACATTTTAAAGTTTGACAAGCATAAGAACACTCGCTATATTTACCAATTTGATAACAATTTGAACGGTTATCAACACCACCAATCATTAATGGTTCTTGATAACCTGTACTATTTGTACATTCTGCTTGACAAGATTCACACATATGTGGAAGTGTCTCACAATTGCAATTTTTACTAAAACGATTTTCTAAATAATTTATTGCTTGTTGCAAGTCATATAAAGAAACGTATTTGGGCGTTTGTTCGCTATCATTATAATACACATCACGTTCAATTACAAGTTGATAATCTGATGCTGCATTATTTTGATTCTGCCCATACAAATTTACACTATTGGCAATAGCATAATATCTATCTACTAACGGTTTTAAAGCAGAGTTTTTATTTGCATTGGAAGCACAATTTTTTGCAATATAATCCAATTATGCCACCATCCTTTACATAAATACATTAAGTGAACTATTCCACTTTTTATTTGCATCTTCTGACCATACAGAAGTCGTTGGAACCCAGGCAGATTTTAAACCATCATAGTAACAAATTGTATGCGTATCTTCTTTTATCCAAAGCAATTTTGTATTAGCAGGTGGAGTATTAGAAATATAACAAAATGGAATCTCTATATTTTTAGAACCATCAAAATTAATTCCATTAATCAAAACAGACTTAGTTAATTTATCTGCCACTTCTGAATGGTGAACTAAATGATTGTAAATTTCACCTGTTTGTGTTGTTGGACCAGACCCTAATAATTGACCGTGTACATCATCTACATATTCAACTGTAGACAATTCTTTTTTACCATTTTCCACATATACTTTATCTTTTACCCAAATAGAATTTTCTGTAGAACCACGATTTGCTTCTACCCAATCTTCCATTTTATCATAATTTTGTGCAACAATAAATTCTTTTGCTAATAATCCTTGTGGAACTTTTTTTATACCTGAACTTGTTGTTTGTTTATCAACGACTCTCATATATGTAGAAAAAGTAGATGGCATAAAATCTTCTGTTGGATGACCATCAAATAATTTACTATCTGAAACCTGACCTACCACCATATCTCCTGAAGTTTTTGGATATAGAATAGCCCATTGTTTATTCATATTATTAAAGTCATGTAAAACGATTTTTTGTATTTTATAAGCACCTGACATTATCTCACCGCCCTAAAAAATAAAGAGGATTTAATTATCCTCTTTTACTTATGAAATATATTTATTCTTCTTCATCATCAGTAAGTGGAACATCTAATGAATTACCGTGCATAACTAACTGTAGATTATCTGAATTTTTCAGTAATTCTAATTCCTGTAATAAATCCTGATAAAATGCAACCATATTTGAAGCATCATCATTTGTTGGTAATTCTACTACACGTTGAATTTCTTGATATAAATTTGGATATTCATTATACATTTCATTCAAATTTTTAAATAATGTTTTATACATATCAAGTAAATCCGTTGCATTTTTTCTAATTTCAAGAACTTTTGCACTAGCATTAAGTAACTGTTGTTTATCTTCTTCTGTAATTTCTCCAACCTGTTCTTCATCTTCTGCAATTAAGCGTTTCATTTAACCACCTAGATTCTGTTTCATAAATTCCGCTACTTCATTATCTGTTATCGGATAATGAACTGTATTCAATAATTTTGGTATCAATTTTTCTTTGTTTTCATCTGTAATATCCCACGTTAACTGATTAACAAAATATGGTCTACAACACAAATTAAACATTAAACGTTTTGTATATTTATCCTTTTTTTCTTTTGTATCAAAAACATCTGTCATTTTATAAATATGATTTGACTTAATAATTAATTCTTTTAAATAATGAATACCAAATTGTTGTTCATATTCACCAATTGAATTATAAATATCTTTTCTCATGCCTATATCATTATCTGATTTCTTACAAAGATTTTTATTATCCATTAACCAAAGAATTGTATGGATTTCTTTTTCAGAAAAACAATGAAATTTATTTAATTCTTCATATGCTTGTTTTTTATCTTCAAATAAAACTGCCCATAATTCCAATTCTACTTCATTAGAAATTCTAAATCTTTTTAAAACATCAAATTTTGTATCATCACATTCATGGAATGGAGACATAATTTTTATTTTTTTATCTTCATCCAAACATTTTGCATTAAAAATTCCTTCTTTATGCATAAGTTTTAATGTTTGCATAACATATCTACCTGTCATGATTTTACGTAATTCTTTGCCAACTAATTCACTTGGCATATTACGTAAATATCGCATAGTAGAATGGATACTTTTTAATGTATTTTTTTCAATTGAAAATCCTGTTTGTGACATTAAAGTAAATGCTTGTAAAGTACGAATTGGAAATTCAAAAAAGACATCTTTAGGGTTATCTATTGTCCTAATAATTCCTTTTTCCATATCATTATAAGCAGATATATCTTCATAATGATATTCATCATTTATATCTTGCGCAACGCAATTAATCGTAAATATTTTACGTTGATAATCTTCTTTGAGTGTATTTACGTGTTCTATTTGTGGAATAGTTAAAAATGTTTCTTTATTACCATTTTTTAAATAATATGTTTGTTTATGAAAAGATTCTATTCCAATAACTTCATTACCAAATTCCATTGAAAAAATCATTTTATTATTTTCATTTTCTATTGCACGAGGGAAGATTCTTTTAATTTCTTCAGGTAACGCATTAGTAATAATTGTTGTATTCAAAGTTTTTAAATGTTTATTCTGTACTACTACATTATATAATTCATTACGGCATTTTTCCCCATTATAATATGCTTCAAAACCTGCTCTATTAAAAATTCCTAAGATAGCTTTGACTGAATCTTGCATATGAAATATATCTCCTTTTAAACATTTATGCTTCATATTTATTTGAGTAATAGGCTTTCCATTTATTATATAATTCCATTATATATCCAACAAACACAGTAAATGGTGCGGATTCTGCTTTTGAACCATTTTCATTATAACTCAAAGTAACGTAATTGATTTTACCATTTGAAAAAAAATCAACATAAAATGCTTGATAATAACGGTTTGGGTCTGCTTGTAAGCGTAAATAATCAGGGCAAATCAATTTTATATCCATTGTTACAGGTGGGTTGTTATTTTCATAATATTTATTCATATAATCAATTAATTTAGAAAATTGTACATAACTCATATTTACATTTGATGTATCTACTGTATCTAAATTTAAAGTATTTCCAATAGAATTACTCATACGAAAAATAGTACAATTCCATAACCACAAATCTTCTACATAATTTATAAAATTAACTAATTGTTGATAGTTTATAAAATCTATTTTATAAGCCATTTATGAATCTCCTTTATACATTTTTACTTGCGTCATTAAATGTATTTATATTGCGCTCATTTTCTCCATCTTTAGGGGATAATTGACCTGCAAAAATCATATTTTCTCTCTGTCTAAATGCTTGATATTGTTTTTTGAATTCATCTACAAAAGCAATTTCTAATTGATAATTCATTTCAAATTGTTGGTCTAAGGCTCTAATTGTACTTAAAACAATTTTTGCAAAAGTATCTATTTGTGTTTGATAAAATTTAGCATCAATATTTCCTTCTTCTTTTATTGCACCACTAACTTTATCTAATTCATCTACTAATCCTTTTATTTGTCCCATATAACCAATAGTATATTGATGTTTTTTAGCATCAGAAAGGACTTCTGTTTCTTCTAATCTAGCCAAAGCTACTTCAATTAAATGTGCAATTGTATTAGCTTTATCTATATTGATTTTTCTTCCTTCTGCATAATCTTTACGAGACTTTTTAATTTTGGATTGTACATTAGCTTCTTGTACTAACAAATCATCTTTGGCATCAAAATGTTTTTGTAAATGTCTACGAATAGAAGAAGGTTTAATATTTTCTTGTTGAACAATTTTAACATCTTTGGGGTCTTGCATACTCTGAAGATATTCATATATCTTTTCAGGAGAAAATTTCTTGACCGCTAACGATTCAATTATCTCTCTGTGTTTGCTCATACAAACTTTACATTGTTTGATTGTTACACTCATAGATTTTCTATCCTTCTTTTATAAATTAAAATGGTATTGTTACTTTTGCACCCAATTGAACGTCTTTATCTTTATCAATTTTAATAGCAGGTCCTACATACATATGTTTTCCAAACACCTTTACTTGTTGCTGATAATCAACCGTTATGTTTTTATCCGAATAGTATGCTATACCCAATTGATGCTGGCTATATGCTTCTATATTATATTGGTTCAAATTAACTACATCTGTTTTATTTATATCTTTTACTTCTTTTGTTTCTCCCTTTGCAGGAGCAATCACATAAGCATCTGCCTTTTGTTCATTTGCATACGCTTTAGCTTTCGTTAAATATTCTGTTCCATTTGTTTCAATAGTAGTATCAGGTTTTCTATCTCTTTCAATAATCTTTGTAACAGTATTAGTTACTTCTCTTGATTGATATGTATCTAAATTTGCACCACTATTTTTATTTACTTCTTGACGTAATTTTTCAGGATTTTGTACTTCTTCCTGTGTCATAATTGTTTCTTTTGGTTCTGTTTTCTGATTAATGTAACTATTTAATTTTAATGTAGCTAATATAGTAACTATAATTATTAAAACAACAACAGCTATCGTTTTTATTTGTTCTTTTGTTGGTAATTGCATTTCTATCACCTCTCAATATAAAAATACAATATTTTATCCAATAATATATTATACAAAAAACCGCACTATTTATAAGTGCGGATTATATTTTTTAACGTTTTAATGTATAATTCAAAACATATTTAGTTGTCATATATTTCCCTGTATCTAGCATTTTCTTTTCAGATTTATCTGCCGTTGCATATAAATCACGATTGATTTTCATAGCTCTCATTTCCATCTGTTCAGCTACATCGTAATTATATATTTCTCCTTTTTTTAATTTGGCAGGACGAGGGAAATATTGCGAATGACACATTTTATATGCCCATTCAAATTCGTTAATTGGTTCTGTATCAATAACCGAATCAACTAATTGCACATGATAAATATCTGACCATTCTTCATCTGTACGTTTTGTTAAATCCACATCTGCAACAATATCTTCATCCACCATCAATTACCTACTCCTTTCTTATTCATTATATCAAAAAATCAAACTAAGTCAATATAAATTATATTAAAAATCGTTGTTCTTTTTCTTTTCAAGATACGTTACTGCTTCTTTCGCTAATGGACTACGAACAATATCTGTTTCATCTGTTTCAATAACTGCAAGCATTGAACTGCCTTTCATATTTTCAACTAAATAACTTAGTCCATTTGTTTTTTCTGTAACATATTGATTATCTATCTGCTTAGGGTCGCCACAAAACACGATTTTCGTTCCTTCTCCTGCGCGAGTAACAATTGCCTTTGCAACCCTAGAACTCAAATTTTGCGCTTCGTCAACTATGATAAATTGGCTATCAATAGAACGCCCTCTTAAATAGCCTACTGCTTGCATATCAATCATTTTATTTTCAAAAATATAAGCTACTTTATCTTGCAACTCTTCTTCATTTTCATTTCGACTATCTCTATCAGAATCTATTAAAACTTCCAGATTATCGAAAATCGGGCGCATCAAAGGTTCTATTTTTTCTTTTTCTGTTCCAGGCAAAAATCCTATTTCTTCATCCATTGTTTGATTTGGTCTACAAACAAGAATTTTTCTAAATTTTTCTTTATTATTGTTATTTCCGTTAAATACACGTTCTAATGCTACTGCTAAACTGTAAAATGTTTTAGCTGTACCTGCTGGTCCTTTAATAACAACTAATGGTGTATCCGATACAGAAGCCATCAATGCTTCTTGCATGAATTTTTGTGAGGCATTTCTAGGTGTTACCCCAAATGGATGTTCTTTTTCATAATGTAATTTTTCAATCATTTGTCCATTTTTAGAAATTTTACCTAATAATGTACTTTGTGTATATTTCATAGCGTTATGAATTATTAAAAATTCATTAGGATACGTTGTAAAATTATAATTTTCATGATATTCATCATCTGTACATTCAATGACGAATGCTTTATCTAAAGAAATATATCCCATTTTATTATAGGTAATAAAATCATCTTCAGATAATACTATCTCCATTTGACCTGTATACTGTTCAGTTAATGGAACAACCATATTTGTTTTAAAATCATCATTTTTAATACGTAAATAATCTGCCTTAATTCCTAAGAAAATATCTTTCGTAACTAATATAACTTCATTATTAACTGTTTGTTGCAACGCCAAACATGTTTTCAAAATTTCATTATCTTTTTTATCATCATTCCATGTACTAGGGAAATTTATATCCTTATTAGGTTCTTTATAAGGACATATGTATAATGTTCCACCATTTTCTAATTCGACACCCTGAAACAAATCATTATTATTTGTTTGTTTTAATTTATATAATTTTCTTGCTACCTCTCTTGCATTTGCATTAATTTCATCATAACCATGCTTTTTATTATCTAATTCTTCTAAAACTGTAGAAGGAATAACTACATCATTATCATCAAATGAAAATAATGCTTCAGGACTATCTAATAATACATTCGTATCTAGTACATAAGTTTTCTTCATATTCAAACTCTCTCCTTGCAGGTATAATCCTGCATATTTTTTATTCTGCTGAATATATAAATTATTCTTTTATAGCTTGTAATCTATATTTCAACAATGATTCTTGGTTTGAATGAGCTATTTTTTTAAAAAGATTGACATTGTTATGTTGAACCCAATTGTCCAAATCTTCCCCATTTTTTAATATCCCTGTAAGTAATTTAATTTTTACGTCTCCGCGAACTTTTATTTTTTGTAATGATTTTGAAGCTCCTTCTTGTCCTGCTATATCAGCGTCATATAAAATAAGTACATTATTTGTATATCGTGACGCTAATAAAATTTGGTTAGAAGAAAAGTGCGCTCCGAAAGTACAAGCTACATTTTTTAATCCGTTTTGCCAAGCAGAAATAACATCAAACTGACCTTCAGTAAAAATCATATAATTATCTTGCAGTATATTCTTTTCATTAATGAAAAGCCCAAACAAGGTGAAACTTGTAGGGAATTGATAATGCATATATTTCGGCTTTATATCTTTATATATTGTTCTACCTGATAATGCAATCAATTCTCCATTTGAATTATATACAGGAAGTATAATTCTCCCTTGCATTTTCATGTAATATGGATAATCTGTATCAGAATAACATTTTGGTTTAAAATCTTTAGGACACCAACCAATATTCCACGCTTTAGCAGTAGATGGTTTAATATGCCTTTGTTTTAAATAATCCCTAGCTTCTTTACCAATTTGTTTATCCCATAAGTTATCTATATATTCATTTAATTCTTTTTCATATGGCATATAAACATTCACCTTCTTTATGGTACTATGTTTATATTATACCATATTATAATTAAAATTACTATCAGTTTTCAGGCAATTCATAAATAGAATAATCTCTTTGTGGAATATAAATTCCTCCACAAGTATCACACACTTTAGCTTGAAATGGATTTTCTACTTTCTCTACCTGATAAGTTACTTCTTGACAATGTGGACAATATAATATGTATTGATAATGAATCGCTCCTGCTTTCTGTAATTTGTGAACAATCTTGTCTAATTCATCAGGTTTCATATCTTTATAATTAGATATTTCTCGTTCTCTTAAAAACAATCCTGATAATCGAACTAATTTGACACCTTCTAAATTGAATATATCTATAATATCTCGCATCATTGTATCAAAATCAGTTGTTTTAAAATCTATCAATTCATATCACATCCTTTACTACTTATAAAATACATTTCTATATAAAAAATACCATATACAAACGTATATGGTAAATCTTTTATTTTTTAAATATGAATATAGGCTCATATTTAAAATCTTTTTTATGTGATAAACTAGATAACAAATAATAATATTTATCTTTAAACTTAAATCCCGCTTTTAATGCCATTTCAACAGTACATTGTTCCAAATCTTTAAATGTTTTTGTATTAGCTATATTTATAGCCATATATTTCCCATTTTTTAATCCATAATGACAATTGCAAAATGTTTTGTACAAAAATCCATTTAACCATTCTTCTTTTGTTTTGAATTTAATGTAACTTTGTGTATCTTCATCACTATATTTTTCACAATCAAAATATGGAGGTGAAGTAAAACAAAAATCTAAACTATTTTGTTTAGGTAAAAAATCTTCACTACCACATTTATATAATTCTATATCTTTATTGCCATAATCTTTTTTTATCTGTAATAAGCCATTATATGTTTTTGTACTAGGTTCTATTCCTATATATTTTTTACTATCAGAACAAATAAAACCAAATAATCTACCACCAAAACCACTAGACATATCCAATACAACACCATCTGTAGCAAAATGATTATATAGTGCTTTTGCAGACGTTGGTCGGAAATTACTTACAGACTGTGTTCCTGTAAATATACGTAACATTTTACGTATACCTGCATCTGATATATTATCTCCCATACGCATACGTTTAGCTATTACTTTTTTAAATTTTTCATCATCATTAAATATTTGCACAGGAGTTAATAAATTATTACATGGTATACTAAAACTATGCGGGAAATAAGACCATGCTAGACTTAATCCATGCATTGTTTGCTTTAATTTTTTATCTATTAGTACATCTTCTGTATAATTTATTAATTTTTTAAATTCTTTATCTCTAAATTGTTTATCTGTAGAATAATAGGGAAAACCATGTACACGATAATATTCAAAAACTTCTTTTTGATATTGTTTTATTTGTTCTTCGTTAAATGTATTCCATATTTTTTTATTAATAAATATTTTCATATATAAACCTTTTAATAATTTGTAATTAAAATTTCTTTTGTTATTTTATCTGTATTTTTACCATGATAACTACTATTATTATATTGACATACTCCCACGAATAAATTCGTGGAATTCTAGTATCAACAAAGACCGCACATCTCGCGATGGTCTTACATCTTCTCCTCCAACGGACAATGCCCTGCCCATACTTTTCGTGTAAGTTTATTATACTGCTTCCGCGCCTAACCCACGGTTTTAACCGTGAACTTGCTGCGCGCCGTTATATGTCATGCAAATTGTGGTATGGAAACCAACGGTTTCAACCGTTGGAGGAAGTACCACACACCTCCCTTTCTATTAATAATGATTTTCTATACTCTATAAGTTTTAATTTTTTATATGATATACTGTGGCTTATTACTTCACTATTTAATTTACGAATATCAAAACTTCCACTTGACCTACGTCCAAATATAAATCCTTCTTGTCCATTATAAATAACTCTATCAAATAATTGATAGCCAAATACATATTTTGGTGTTTGATTACTTTTTCTATAACCGCCTTTGTATATTTTACTTTTATGCAATTTCCTGTTGTGCCTACGTTTTGGAACGATTAAAAGATTTTCACCCAATCGTTTAGCATTAAAGTTTTTTGAAATAATAAAAGCGTCACTTATATGTGTTTTTTTAATATTATATTTTTCTCTATAATATTTTGTAATATATCCAAGTGTTTCTTTTACTTCTATATTTGGAAACATCTTAATAAGTCTTTTGATTAGAGTTTTACGCATAATACCCATAAATGATACATCACGATATGATTTACCACGTCTTAATTTTAAGTTTAATTTACCTTCGTGATATTCTTTATGGCAATGTTCACATAAAGTAATTAGATTATTTGGTGCATTACCGCCTGTTTTTCTACTTTCTATGTGATGTACATGAAGTTTTACATCTTTGTTAGCACCACAATTTTGACAAGTGTAATTATCTCTATGAAGAATATATTGACGAACGTTATATTCACCATACATTTCTCCATGTTGATAATCAATATTACCTTTTAATTTTTGTATATCAAATTCAGCAGTTTCAACTATAATTTTACTAATTGGTAGTAGTTTAATTATATACTTAATTGCTTGAATATGATTCCAAATTTTAACTTCTACTGATGGAGCTAACCAACCTTTATGTTTACTATGAACCCTATTATTAAAGCGTTTCTTTCTATGGCGTGTTTTCCTATTTCTTCTTGATGTACGAAATTCACGCCTATCAGATAACAGTTTTACAACATCATTCCTTGGGTGTAATTCTGCTGATAATAACTCTTGTTTTTCTGTTGTTGCAGATAATCCAACATATTTAGAACCAGCATCTACACCTAATGTTATATTTTGTATATAACAATGTGATGTTGTCAATAATTGAATTGTGAACGGTGTGCGTATAATTACTTTTGCTTTCTTACTTTTAAGTAGTAGACGTACTTTCCTATAATCTTTTGTTGGCATTATAGGATTACCATTTTTAGAAATAACATATACCAATAGAATACCTCATTTCTTAGTACCTATCAAAGCAGGTACTCATAACAAACGTTATGTAAGTTGCCCGTAGCCAATGTTGTTTTGGAGTTTTATATGTTTATAGTACCGCCCCTACCTCGCAGGACTTTTAACCATAAACCGCAGAGTATTAGATTCGGACTAACGTCTAATAGTGCCTATATATTTCCAAACAACGTAGACATAAAAAGTCTTAGGCTATTCAGCACGAGATTGCTCAGATTATGCCTTGCAATCCCACGGCTTTAGCCGTTGGTTACTGAATTCAATCTACTCCTAGCATATTCAACTTGTTCTTTTGACAGTTCACTACCAATACATTTACAACCAAATTGTTTACAAGCTACTGCTGTAGTACCTGTACCAACAAAACTATCGTATACTACACTATCTTTATTAGCATACATATTTAATAGTTTTAATACTAGTTCTGTGCTGAATGTAGCTTTATTTAATTTGTTTGCACCATCATTATTTGTGGCTTCAATATAATTATACATTACATCATAAAATTTCTGACCGCTTTTTGAAATACTCTTTACTGTTTTATTTGCATGGAATGTTCTATATTCTGATTTTCGACAAAATACAAATACATATTCAACAATGCGTGTACATTTATTTGGGCTAACATTGTTTGGCAGTGCGTTTTTCTTTTTCCATGCAATACAATCAGCTACAGTAAAATTAGTATTTCTAATAATATCTGCAATAACTAACCATGTTAGTCCTACGCTATCCTTATTCCCAGATGTGCAATTACTTGCATAGCTTAAATTATATAACACAATACCATTTTCTTTTAAAATCTTATCATACTCATTAAATAATTTGATTGTCCAATCAATATACTCTTGTGATGTTCTAAAATCACTAAATTCATCATATCTACAATCATAGTTATCAAATGCTTTCTTAGTATGAATCTTTTTACTTGTATTATATGGTGGAGACGTTAATACAATATCAATTTGATTATGTAAACGCTTCATTGTATCGAAACAATCTTCATTGTAAATCATAACCAATCTCCTTTAGGCATTTCAAAATATTTTTAATATTTTCTTCAAAATCAACTTCTACTGGAATATCATCAACATCAAATGAAATTGATTTAATATTCATTCCACCAACAATTCGCATATCATCAATATTTACAATAATCACCCAATCCAAATATCTAAACTATCACCACAAAACAAATCAACAAAATTATTAATATTATTATATCATACATATCAGGAAAATATACTTTTATTTGGTCTAAAATTCTATATTTATTTCCTATATAATTCATTGGCGATTTAATTTTATTCATTACTAATTTCTCCTAACAAAAAACAAGGTATATATTTATTATATACCTTGTTAATTATTTTTACAAGTGATATTTACATATCATCGAAAGAAGTTTCTTCTTCCTCTGCTTCATTAATTTCGCTAATGTTTTCTGCATCTTCTTTGATTTGATTTTCAAAATCTTCATCGCTCATATCAGAATCCATATCTTCACTAGCTACTGTATTATTTTCCATTTCCCCACTCATGATAATTTGTTTCAATTCTTCACGTACTTTAGGGAATTTATCCAGTTGTTCAGGAACTTCTGCTTTTGATTTTGCAAGGAAATTCGGTTCACTATTCCATCTATATTGTCTACCTGTTTCACAAAGTTCACCTGCTGCATTATAACGAGGGATTAAACCATGTGCAAGTGCAATATCTGCAATTTGGTCTGTTTCGCTTACTTTGCGTCCATCAAAGAATACTTTAAATTCAGCCGTTCTGAATGGAGGTGCAGTTTTATTCTTAACCACTTTAACGCGAATACCCTGCCCAATAGGTTCATCTGAACCTTTTTCTTTAATCATACCTTCAGCAGATTTTGAAACTCTCATACGAATTGAACTATAGAATTTGAGAGCATTACCTCCTGCGGTCGTTGTTGGGTCTCCATACAATACGCCTATCTTCTGTCGAGTCTGGTTGATACATAGCAAAACACCACCAGATTTTGCCAGCTTGACATTAATTCTTTTTAAGAATTGTGACATATAACGTGCAACCAAACCAATTGTTTGTTTTCCTACATCTGCTTCTAATTCTTCTTCGGGAACTAATGCAGCAATAGAATCCAATACAATAACATCTACACCTGCGTCAACAAGTGCGTCTACTACTTCAAAAGCCTGTTGCATAGAAGAAGGTTGACTAACTGCTAGTTCATCTGTATTAACGCCTAGCTTTTTCGCAAACGTTACATCAAATGTTTGTTCCATATCTACATATGCACACAAACCACCATGTTCTTGGCAAGCTGCAATAATTTTTTGTGCAATAAGCGATTTACCGCTTGATTCTGCACCAAACAACTCTACTACCCTACCACGCTTAATTCCTCCGCCTGTAGCTACATCAAGAGTAAGATAGCCTGTTGGAATACGTTCCGTATCATCCATTGGTTTCTGTCCCAAAATCTGAACGATATTATCATCTTTCGTTGACTTAGCCAAAGATTGCATTGACTTCATTAAAGAAGCCAATTTCTTCTTTTTTGTTTTTGCATCAATGTCTTTCAAACAAAAAACCTTCTTTCTGTGAATATAGATTTATACTCTAATATATTATATATAAAAATAAACCATATTGCAATATGGTTTATAATTTTTTTATTAATTTTTTCAAAGCATTACATCTAGCACTCACCATTTGTCTTTCTTGTTCGGTTAATTCTGCCATAGATTTTACATTATCAAACTTATCAGGATAAAAATAGAAATCATAATCAAATCCATATATACCTTTCGGAGTATCTTTCACAATTCCAAATATGTCAAAAGAATCTGTAATTACAGTTTCGCTATCTTTATATACAACTGTTGTAGTATATTTTCCTCTTGATTCTGATAAATTCTTTTTATGTAATTCTTCAATTAATTTACGATTATTACCTTCTACATTTTTATGATTTTTATCATACCATCTAGCAGAAAAAATCTCTGGTTCATTATTTAAAGAAAATACTTCCATTCCACTATCATCTGAAATAGTAGGTATTCCTGTTCTATTAAAATAAAATGTTGCCTTTTGAATAGCATTTTCTTTATAAGAATTTCCTGTTTCAAGACAATCTTCCATTGGTGGAAAATCGTGTAATGTAAGCACATGAAATTTTGTTTCTAAAACAGGAATTAATTCTTTTATTTTATCTTTATTCGTTGTAGCCAATAAAATATCTTTCATTTATACATCATCCCTTTGACTGATAAAGTTTGCCTGATTTCAAATCTACACAAGAAATTTTCCCATTAGGCATAAAACTACCTGTATCCATGAGAAGAATATTATTCTCTAAAAAAGTTGGCTTATCCCATCCAAAATACTGTACAGGTGTATGACCTACTACCAAAGTTACTTCTTCATTATCATAATAATTATAACATTCTTCTCTAATCCAAACCATATCTTCAATTCTCTGATGATGGAAACTGCGAGTAGGGTCGATTCCTGCATGGACAAAGAAAACCCCTTCAATATCTTCATTATAAACATCCAGATTATTTACAAAATCCAAAATTTTCAAAGCTCTTTCCGAATCTTTTTTATACAATTCCTTTAAAGCATGTAAAGTAACTTTACCACCATTATTAGGCATAAGCCAACCATCCATAAAATCATCCATACCAGTAAAAGAATTAGATTTAAAATAATCCTGCATAAACAATTCATGATTTCCCATAAGTGCATGAATATTCTTATGATTCTTTACCAAATTCATAACAAAATCCAAACACTCCAATGGCTTATCTCCACGGTCAATATAATCACCTAAAAAAATAAGAAAATCATCATCTGTATAATGAATCTGTTCCCACAAATTCATTAATTTATCATAATTTCCATGCACATCACCAATCACTAAAACACGATTAAACATATTATATCTCTCCATTCATAAAAAAAGTATATGTAAAAATAGGATAGTTTTTTCTTACTATCCTACTATATCACACTTATATACTTTTGTCAACAATTTTTAAATAAATATTTTAAATTACATATTAAATTTAATTTGTTCCAACATATCTATACTATCACAAGTATTCACATTAAATATTAATTTATCACGATAATCTCTGATTATCTGACGTTCTAATTTAAGATTGTTGTATTCATCTTCTGTTAAATTTTGTAATTCAAAATATTCTACTATATCATGGTCTGTTTCTACTAATTTAGATTTTGCCATCATTTTTATTTCTTCTATTTTTCTCTTTTTGGCTTCATCTAACATTTCTTCATCTGTTACTACTTTTTGTGGTTTCCCATTAATACCACGTATATATCCTTGTAAATATAGACTTTGTTCTTCTGCACTTATTTCTATCGCTTGTGGATGGTCTAACATGATTTCTTCTGCCGTATATGGCATACCATCTGCTACATAAGTAGTGATTCTTTTTCCTTCAATTGTAAATTCAGCAAAATATCTTACCATTATTTCCACCTGCCTATTGCTATAAAGTTTATCATAGCAGGATAATTGATTTCCGCACCTGTATTCGTTCTTACTGCTAATTTGGCAGAATTAACTGTTTTACTTTCTACATTAACTGTTATCCCACCAACACTTGTTCCTACATAATTCGCTATTAATATATAATCTGTATTGATAAAAGGCGTACTGAAATATATAGTTGTCTGATTCATTATTTTATTATATTGAACAATATTTCCATCTGCATACTTAATGAATCCCACACCTGTTACTACTGCACTATCTTCTAGTTTTTTTGTTCTTTTTTCTATTTCTGTTAAATTAACTGCTTCACGGTTCGTTAATTCATCATACCCTTTAATCATATACATAGTACTATCATTTGTCGGAATATTTGGTACTCTAAAATTTGTTGAACCGTCTCCATAACTAAATGCTTGTACATTTTTATTACTAGCATATTTCGTTTTCCAATCAGCATCAGGAATAATAACGCTTTTTGCTTTTACCCATTCCCATAACCCATTATACGTACTTCTACTTACTACTTGTCCGTTTAATCGAATATATCCATTCGGTACTACATTTGATAATGTTTTGACAATCGTTCCTACAGGTATCGTATACATATTATGATTTGCTATAGCTGTATCATCTATAACTGTATCATCATCAATTATTTTACCCCAAATTGTACCATCTTTCGTATTTGATGGCTCAGTCGTTTGTACAATGATACCTTGTCCTGCTATATCTAAATCATCTAATTTAATCCCTGTTAATTCATTTTTGTTATCCATTGTCAATACACGAGTATTGTTTACCAATAGATTTCCTTGTATAGATACTACTACATCTTCTACTGTATTATCTAAATTTCGTTTACCTGTTATGTGTAAATTATGTCTACTTAAATTATGATTATCTACTTCTATCGTAGCTCTATTATGTTCCGATTTGATTGTAAATGTCGTATCATTCGATTCAATCCCTAATGTAACACTATCAAATTTAGCTTTTAGTTTTTGGTCTTTTAAATCATTGCGCATGAATCTATCATACGTTACACCTTGTAATGATAAAGCACTCTCAATTGAACCTATGAATGTATGTGTATGTGTTTTATCTGCTTTTGTTTGTATTAATTCATACAATGATTGTAAAGATAATTCACTCTTATCTGACATTTCTACGTTTCACCACCTGTGAAATATTTCGTATATTATAAAATTTATGTTATTTAACGAATATAAAAAAATAGTCTTTCTTATCTAAATATAAATTAATCAAAGACTATTAGTTGTTTTTTGTTATTCTGTTATATTCGATATAAAAATCATTTTATATATGATTCATTCTTTCATATAAGTTAAAAAATCATAAATATTATTCCAATTACTTGCACGATATAATTCATTGTATATATCTTGATTATAATTTTGATTGTATATAATATATGGAATTCCTGCTTTATTTAATGCTTTTAAATTATATGGAGAATCATCTATCATTATATCTACATTCTTCCATTTGCACGTATCTACCTTATTACCACAATTAAAATATATATCCGTAAAAGAAAAATTGTTTCTTTTTAACCATTCCATTGTATCAGAAGCATAACTATATTCCCTTGCCGTTATAAAATATACTTCATTACCCTTATTCATTAATTCGTTAATGACTTCTTGTGATTCAGGTAATGCTTTTACTTCTTTTAAAAATACTTGACTATATTTGTCATTAAATTTATCTATTTCTGATTTCTTTAATCCTTTATATAATTCATAATCTTTATCATCAAATTTTATATCATATTCTTTTTGTAAATATTTCGCAATTACATCTTGAAAGTTATTTACTGTTCCATCTATGTCTATTCCTAATATCATTTTTCTTTCACTTCCTATATATTTTTTTGTCTCTTATTTATTTAATACAATCTATCTTACTCATTATATCATTTTTAGTATATACTATAATTATTAAAATATCATTTATTTTCTGTCCGTTTATTGTAAAATGTTTTATTAAAACAGATTTTATTGTATATAAGAATGCAATCATATATTCATTGACCTGTATAATTTAATCGGTATAATATTTATAATATATGTATTTATCAATCTATTTACAAATAGATTTGTTAGTATGTAATAGATGTTTTAATATCAATCCGTTTATAAATAGATGTTTTGATACTAAATATAAATAGATTTTTTGATATAATTAAATTGATACACAAACACCATAAATGTTTTTCAAAAATATTATTCAAAGTGTTGACAAGTAGATGCTTATTTGTTATAATATACATAGAGATAAGGAAATGAACGGTTTAAAGACTTGGAGGAATACAAAATGGCTACGATTGAATTTGGAAATGTGGTTTGCAAATTGAATGGCGTTACAGATATGAACATTCTGTATGCTATTGCAAATCGTCTTTCTTATACGACTGGTGGTTTTGGTGCTCCTAAGAAACTCCATGTTTTGTTTAATCCGCAGACGTGCATGACGTATACAGGTCTTATTCCATATATTGTTAATATTGTTAACAAGTATGGTATTAAAGTTGACTTCGTTGATAAGCGTGTAGTTCCTGAAGAAAATGCGAACTTCAATCTAGTTGATAGCATTACTCCTAGAGATTATCAGCAGTTTGTGTTTGACCATTCTTCTTCTCGTATGATTGCACAGTTAGCTACTGGAGCGGGGAAAACATTGATTTTAGCAGGTATGATTGCGGATTATAATGTTAAACCTGTTATTGTTCTTTCTCCAAAAGCTACTCTTGCTTTTCAGTTGCAGGGTGAAATTTCTAAATTCCTCGGTGTAAAAGTTGGCATTATGACTGGTTCTGTTACAGATATTCAGGATATTACTGTTGTTACTCCGCAGACAGTTCTCAAATCAGATTTGCTTAAAAAAGCAAAAGCGCTTCTTGTTGATGAATGTCAGTTTTTGGGTGCGCAGACGCTTTTTAATGTAGCTCGTGGTGCGGTTAATGCTTATTACCGTTGTGCCGTTTCTGCTACGCCGTGGCGTGATGGTAATGATGATTTGCTCATTGAAGCAGCTATCAACGTTCGTAATCCAAAATCTAACGTAAACGCTTCTACTCTTATTCGTAAGGGCAAACTTACTCCATGCAAAATTAAATTCATCAAACAGGAAGATGTTTGCGGTTGGCTTGGTTCTTATGCCAAAACCTATAATATGGCAATTGTCAATAATTCTTCTCGTAACGAAAAAGTTATGAAAGCCATTGGTGAAAGTATCAAAAACGATTATGGTTCTATTCTCGTTCTTTTTGGTCGCATTGAACATGGTAATATGCTTAAAAGCATGATTGAAAAACGTTTTGGTTCTAATCCTGTTGATGTAGAATACAAAGGTCGTGTATATCACCTTCATACAGTTGAATTGATTGACGGTGAAACGGATATGGATATGCGTAATGCTATTCTTGAAGGTGCTCGTCAGGAAAAAGTAAAAATTCTTCTTGGTTCTACGATTGCAGATGAAGGTTTGGATTGTCCTGCTTTAAAAGTTCTTATCCTTACTGCAAGCGGTAAATCTTCTACTCGTGCATTTCAGCGTGTAGGTCGTGTTCTCCGTCTTTACAAAGGTCGTAATATTGCTTATGTATATGATTTTATGGATATGAATAAAACATTCTATAAGCATTTCCTTTATCGTAAAGCTCTTTATTGCACGGAACCAGAATGGAAAAAGAATATTTCTTATATTGAAATGTAATCATTATCCCATACAATTTTATATGGGATTTTTCTTTAAATTTTTCAAAAAAGTGTTGACAAATAAAGCAAGATATGTTAATATAATAGTAAAGAAAGGAGACAACCAATATGAAAATGAAAAAATTTTTACCATATATTTTTGCTTTTTGTATTGCTTTTTCACCTCATGCATTTGCACATGAAATTACGGTCAATACAAGTAATACAGTATCTGTACCAATTTCAAATGAATTAAGTTCTTATATCAATGAATATTGGAACAACAAATATAAATTTGAAAACGATACCGTATACAGAAAAAATCTTACAAAAAAGATTTGGAATGAGTTATTTTCTAAATTAACAGATGAACAGTATCATTTACTTGTATCAGAAGCACAAAAACAAATCAATGAAAAGGAACAAGTATTTGTAGCTTCTATATCCAAAACAAAAGACTTAAAATTTGATATGGATGAAGTAGTTGTAACTACTGCAAATGTACAAACAATTAAGAGTATTTTACCAAATTTTGATTCTTTTGTAATTGATAATGGAAACCTGTTCTTCGGAATTAATATGACGGTTGACATTGATGATGATAAATTAGTCAATGAATTAACGCAAAAAAATGCTAAATTATCTGCTGAAAAAGAAATTTACAAAGATAAAGCAGATTACGCAGAATTGTCATATAATGAATTGGATAGAAAACAAGTAAATCCTGTATCTATTAACGATACAAATTCAGGTAATCTTATCAAACAAGCAAATCAAGCATATACACTTGATAATTTTAATCAAGCAATTCAATATGCACAACAAGCTAGTTTGAGTTGTAATGATTATACAAGTGAATGGGAACAAGCACAAATCATTCTCGCAAAATCATATATGATGAAAGGTGATTTTGATACTGCAATTGGATATACGACTTCTGTAATTGAAAATAACTTTCAAAACTATAATGCAAGGGTTTTACGTATGCAAATCAATATGTATAAAGCAATTGATATGACATATATCAATACTTCCAATCTTGTATTGACAACAAATTACGGAGCAAGGATGTATTGTGTACAAGATGTAAATCAATATATGAATACAATTTTTCCAATCGCACAAAATATTTGTTCTGATTATCTATGGTTTAGAAATTTAGATTATCAGGAATTTAAATCTATCTCACAAGATACAAAAGGTGATATTCATTATTATGGTTCTTGCGGGTATTCCATGTTGCTAAAATTCAAAATGCAACAAGAAGTAATGAAAAAATGGGATGATAAAAATTATACTGATTTTACGTTATCTCATTCTTCTAATGGACTAAAATATCTTATTGACTTGTTAGTTCCGTATACAGATACAACCGATGATGGATATTGTTGGGACGAACATTTGGTGTTCTATAATACGAAAGATGGTATGTCTATTGATGCATTGAATAGATATAATTGTAGCAGAGTTATTCTTGCTTATCATAGCGCACACGATGCTATCAGTTATGGTTGCAAAGATGATTTACTCTTTAAATTCATCGAATTTTATTTTGTAGATTATCCTATGTATCATAATATTGACTTAAATGGCAGTAAACAAGATAAACGAATAATTTTACTTAGTTCTGCTAATCAACATTCAAACAGATATTTTAATAAAAAAATTATTGTTATGTTGAATAATTTATTAGAAAAGGGGATTTGATGAAAATGAAAAAGTTTATGATTATGTTTATGACACTACTCATGATAGTAATGTCAACGACGCTTGTATTTGCAAACGAAAACACAAGTTTTGAAAACAATACTGTTCAAATTACATCATATGGGGCTGCTTCTGCTAATGCCACTACAATTGGTAAGAAAAAACTTCAGGCACGTAGAGCAGCTATTCTGAATGGTTATAGAGCACTTCTTGAAGAAGTACACGGTATTTCAATTGATGGTAAATCTACCGTTCAGGATTTGGCATTTGCAAGTGAGACAACAAACGCACAAGTACAGGGCGTTGTAAAAGGTGCTCATATCGTAAGTGAACGTTGGATTGCAGAAGATGAAAACTATGAAGTAGTTATGTCTGTACCTATTTATGGAGTTTCAGGGTCTATTGCATCCGCAGTTATTCCTAAAAACGAAACAAAAGAAAACTTCCCAACTCCTGTAACAAATCCAAATGTATCTGTAAATGGTACATACACAGGTTTGGTAATTGATTGCCGTGGTCTTGGACTGAAACCTGTTATGTCTCCTGTTATTAAGGATACAAATGGAACGCCTATTTATGGTCACAAAAATCTTGACTATAATAAAGTTGTTTCAAATGGTATGGCAGGATATTCTCATAGCATTAATTCTTATGACCGTGCAGGTAATAATCCTCTCGTCATTAAAGCGGTATCGTTAGAGAATTTCAATGCATATCCAATTGTAAGTGTAGAAGATGCAAATCGTATTTTGGTCGAAAATCAGGTAACACATTTCCTTGATAATACAAATGTTGTATTTATCCGTGATTGAGTAAAAATTAAGAGGTATGGGAAATTTCCCATACCTCTTTTTTATTCTTCTGTAATTCTACGAATTGTTAAGCCTGTTCCTTCTTCATATACAACTTCTTTTTCTCCATCTGTCATTTGTTCAACAATTGGAGAAAAGAAACCTATGAATTTTTCAAGAAATTCTGAACCGTCTTTTTTTATATTATCTATTGTTAATTTTGTAATAATGGTATCTTCACCTTGTTCTGTAATATGTATATCAAAAGTTTGGTTCATACTATCTAAAATTTCTTGTAATTTCTTTTCTAAATCGTCCAAAATTCAGTCCTCCTTTAACTCATATTAGACAATTTATTATACATTTCATTGCTATCCCAATTATAATACAACATATTCGTTATGTCAAGTATTATTGATTTTGTATCATTATATGTAACTTTTAATACATACTTAGTATTACTTTTTATTATACTAGAAATAGAAGAATCTGCTAAATTCATTTCTTCTATTTTATTAATAACAAATACTTGATTATCAGGATAACCAAATTCATCTGTAGGTGTAATATTCTTTACATCATTATTTACTTTTATATAGACTTGTGGATAATTATTAGAATCACCTACTGTCCACATAATAGCAACAAATTGTTGGTCATTTGCTTGATATTCAATTGGTGTACTCATTAATATACCACCTGTAGAAATATCCGTATCAACAATATCTGCTTGTGAAATATTATCTATTTTCCACATACCTGCATTTCTAGTTAAAATATAAATATTTTCTTCATCATAATATGTAGTTAATGGTTTAAAATCATCCGTCTGAATTGTTAATTGTGCTAAATCAGAGAATCCTTGATTCATTTCATCGTTTTGATATTTTGATATATATATATCATTTGTATTTCTACCAATCAACGTTAATTCCTGACCTGCATAAATTTTTACATCGTGTAAACCATCATTAAAAATATTTTCTACTGTAAGCGGTTCTTGTTTGTCAAAATTTAATAAAGCATAGGTAGAAGTTCTATACCCATCAGAATCTATAGAGTCATATAATAATCTATATCCTCCTGCTACATCTGCCCATACATCAAAATTATTATAATCATTTAAATATGGATTTTCTAATTTTACTGTTTGAATGTTAACAGAAGGTTGCAAATAAGTAACAGACGTATAATCATTATCTATATCTATCATAGCGCATTTTAAAATGCCTGTATTATCTATACAAAATACAGACCAACTACCATTTTCTTGCAATACAACTTTTGGTAAATTATGATAAGACGTTTTGTTTGTAATTAAATTCATTACGTTATCTTGTGATGGTTCTGCATTACGATATTGCATATAGCAAATATCGCTATATGTACCATAGTCTGCTTGCCAAACAATATACAAATAATTATTATTCATATCTATAGCTATATCAGGATATAAATATTCATTTACTAAATTATTCGTATCTACCGTAATTATATCTGTTAATTTGTGTTCTGTAATCGTTTCGTCATCATTTAATGTACGACAATTTGTAGCATAATAAATACCTTTCCCATAAGTAAAGACTAAATGAACTTTACCATTTTTATCTACGTCTATATCTCCATAAATGTGGTTTGCTTGAATTTTATAATCTACCAATAATTTTTGTGCTTTTGTATCTTTATTATATGTATATAATTTCCCTTTATCAAAAATATAAAATAGTTTATTTGGTTTACTATAAGTAAAGCAACATTCATCATTTAGTCTTTTGCCTATAATCGGATTAAAACTATCTGCTGGTGTTTTTATTGTGATAATATTGCTTTCACCATAATTATTACCATAGGAACATTGTATTTGTATATGATATACAGTATTCTGTTCTAATCCTTCTAATTTATATGGGAAAGTAATATTTGTTTTGATTTCTTCATATTCTATATTATCCTTTGTATATCGAATAATGATAAAATCAGAAGCATTTGTATTATTTATTCTATCTAATGTACCAATATTCAATGTAACTTCATGCGCTTTTAAATTGGTAAACGATAAAGAAGTAATTCCATCACCTAATGTATTTACTATATCCGATACTTTACTATTGCCATAATAAGCGTCTAAAGCAGTTATAAATACGCTATAATATGTTCCTTTTTTTAATCCACTAATTTTACCTTTAATACGATGTGTTGTTTTATTCAAATAACAAGTATCAGGGTCACTAGGATTTGTTTTTGTTAAATTACTTGTTAAAGTAGATAATTTATATTTCTTTTTAGAACCATCATAAATATCATATAGTTCTAGTTCTGCATCAGATACAGAACTACCCATATCGAATTGAAAATTGATAGTATCTTTTGAATTGCAATCAACAATCAGATTTGTTATTGGATGTTTTTCTGTTTTAAATGTTATTATATTTGAATATTGACCTGTATATCTATCAGGGAAATATAATCTTATTTTATAATCTGTTGCATATTGTAATTTCGATACTTTTGTAATATTGGTCGTGCTATCTTTATGGAATGTTTTATTTTGCCATGTTTTTCCTTTATCCGTTGAAATTTGTAATTGTACCTGTTCATCTTTATCAACAGTTATCCATGAAATATTAATATAATTATATCCAACTTCTAATAATTGTAAGTTATTTGTTAATGTAACAATATTAGTATAATTAACTTTATCATTAATAGTATAAGCAATACGATAATGATAGATGACATGATTCAACTTAGATATAGTAAATTGACTATCTTTTGTACTAATATTAGTATCAACGGCTTTATAATATATATCTTTATCTATACTTTGTTGTAATTCTACCTTACTAGCAGTTCTAAATGGTGTCCATGATAATACATAATTTTCGTCTTTTAAATCAATTGTTAATGGGGATACAGTATTTGAATATCCTTCTGCATAACCACCTTTAATATATAAACGATAACAATTACCATTTGAATTAATTCCAAATGATGTATTATTTGCAATAACAGGAACATCTTTAACATATTCCCATTTTTCTTTTGCTACATACAATACTTGTTTTTTTGTATTTAGATTTACTGTCCAATCAAATTTAAAATTTTCATTTGTTGTGTGGTCTACATATTTCTCTGGAAAATATTGTGTATGTATATTTCCATCTGTTGTGGTATATTCTAGTTTAAAAGCATAATATGTTTTATCTTCTAATCCAACAACTTGTACTGTATTAGTATCTTTGTTTATAGGAGTGGTTGTATTTGCCAATGTATAATCCCATAAAACAATATTTGATAATTTTTGTTGTACTTCAATATAATTAGCGTTTCTAGCAGAAGTCCATGCCAATCCAATTTCTTCATTATTTACATCATATATTTGTAAATCTCTAACAGGTTCAAAATTTTCTGCTAATGTAGTATCTATACGACAAATATAATTATATCCATCATCTTGTTCTATAATAGTATATAAATTGCTATCGAAACAAAGTCCCATTAGCATTTTCCAAGTATTATCTTCTAATTCGCTAATGGATACCCATTTATCGTATTTTTGTCTTAGATACTGTACTTTGTTATCTTTATTGTATAAGATATATAAATTATCATTTAAATCACAAAGAATATATGGATATTCGTTTTCTTGTGCCTCTGTTGTTATATCTTCAATTGTATCTACAGTATTATTAGATATTGTTGCTAATTTAATTGTATTAGTGGCAAAATACTTTATACTGCCTTTATAATTAACGTTTTGTGTATTAAGCCATACAATATATATTGTATCGCCACTATCTTTAACAACAGACTGATGATAGTTGTTATGCTTTAAATCATTGCTAACTTGTAAAGTGTTTGTCCATGCACCTGCGGATAAAGAATATTGACGATAAGCTATTTGATATGTTTTATTTCCATATTCAGAAATATATTGCGTTTCATATGAAAAACCAACTGTTTCTTGGTCTATTTCTACAATTTTAGCATTGTGATTGTTAATAGCACTATCAGACATAATAGATATATCTATTTTTATCTTTTCATCTAAAATAGAATAGACTGCAAAACGAGCTTCATATACACCTGACATTAGTTCTTTGTCATAGGTAATATATATATAATATTTATTTTCGCTTAATTTACAATCTGTAATACGGCAATTATAATTAGTATCAAAAATTACTTTTTTATAATCATCTTCCCAAAAATCTTCTGCCGTTATATTACCATCATCATCTGTAATATTAGTATATTTTTTTATTAAGACAATGGATTTTTTTGTTACAATGTTTTCTTTTACATTAGAAAACAAATAGTATATGTCATTAGATACAATGATTTTTGGGCTATCAAATGTATATGTTTCTGATACAGGTACGGAATCTTCTACCCACGTTACACCATTATCAGGAGAAGAATATAAAGTAAGAAAATTAGAACCTTGATAATTATTTGCAAATGTAGCATATAATGTATTATAATCATCAATAAATAGATTTGGTGTATATCCATACATGGATATTAAATTAGTAAATACATAATTAGAAATTACTGCCATAAAAATACCTTTTCCTTTCTTCACGATTTTATCTCTAATTATGAAATACAAAAACCTAGTAGAATGATTATATTTCTACTAGGTTTTACTTTACTTGTTCGATTTATAATTATCTGTAAGTTCTTTTAGTGTTGGAGCTTTGCCACAACACATTTCACCTTCAGGGCAATATCCTAACATATCACAATGCGCTCCTGCGTTTTTAAAAATAATAGGTGAAACTTCTTTGACAAGTTTTAGCATTTCATTCGCCACTTGTCTAAATTCAAGCTGGGCGCGACAATTTCCACACCAAACACTTCTACCATTTTTTCTTACATATAAAAGGTGATTTCTTTTTAAATCGACACAATATACATACCCTTCGTAATGAGTTGTTGAAATATTATTTCTATTAGAATATTTAATTGCCGGTTCATTTTTAGTGCGATTAATAGAAACTCCATACGATACATTTTTATTTTCTATCGTATGAAATTTATTATTATAGTTATTCTTAACAACATGTTTTTTACCAATCCTATTATTTACCATAATTGTAGCCGACAATCCAATATGTAAACATAATCTAGTTATATCATTAGCTAATTGATATGATATTGTTGAATATTCTGTTTTTGCCTTATTCATATCTCCATCACAAAGACCATGAAACAAATATTTTAGCAACGAACTATCAAGATTGAAAATTTCATTTGGTATATATTTATCTTTTGCTTTGCCAAATTGTTTAAAATATTCATAAAGTCTTCTATCATGTATTTGTAATTTCCAACCATTACCATCCTTAATTATTGATGGTTTATTATTAGATAGTTTTTCCAATATAGATTTATATTTATTAATTTTATTTATATCACCTTTAGATATTCCAACAATATAATGATAATCTGCTTTTGTGACATATCCATCTGATAAATACATGCCTAAAAATTGTAAAAAATCATTAATTGGTACTTTTTTTTCTGTAGCATTATTATGATGTAATCTGTTTTTATTCACAATATTTTCAATACTCGGTATACAAAAATACTCAATTATTTCACCTTTTATTGGTAAACAATTTTTTTTCATAAATACTCTTTTATGCGTATTAATATTTTTTGCTTTATCAAAATTATAATTTTTATAATCATAAGAATATGCTACATACATATTATGAGTTGGAGTAACATTTAAATTAATACTTTGTGAATTAACAGTAACCATGTCACCATTATAAAATTCTTTTATATATTGTTTTTTTTCAACTAATTCCGTCTTATATGTTTTTGGATTCATTGAATAAAACAAATCTTCATCACTTATATCTTTAAAAAATTTCCATCCATTATTAGTTAAAACTTCTGTTTTATCATCATAGCAACAACAACGCAATCCAAAAATATGGAAAAGTTCTTGTGCATTAATCGTAGCAATTAATTTTGTTTCACAAGCATTTGGGAGAATAGAACGCGCATCCTCTTTTTTTATACCTGCATTTACCAATTCATTATAAAAATTAGTCGTATTTTTCATAAATGAATCAAATTTTTCTTTTAATTCTTTATTCGATTCAATAGCAAGTGGCGTAATATACTTAAATTTACCTTCGTTTACATATCTTTGAGAACGTTGGTCAAAAGATACACCTACATGATGACGAGCAAATTGTAATGACCAAGCACGAGAAACATTTTCAATACCAAATGTATAGTATACATTTTGGAATGGAGAACTGTGTCCCATAGAAGCAAGTTTTGAAACCATACTATTAATCTTTTCTTCTGTAAGATTGTCCATCAATGTTGCAATGCTAACAGTATTAGCATAACAAAGGCGAGCCGCAGAAGCAATAATTTTTTCAGGATTTGGAGTATATGTCAAAAGTTTTACAATTGGTTTATCCATTCTTTAAAATCTCCCTTTTAATTTTATTTCCAATTTCATTATACACCAATTTAGTTGCTTTTTCAATATTTCTATATTTAATTTTTTTATTCTTTGTAAAAGAAGTGATTTTAATATTTGACCAATTGTTAATGGGGATTAAATCATAATGACATTCATTATTCAATTCATCCAAACGTTTTTGTACTTTTTCTTCATTCATTGGAGGTAACGGTTTAATATTTTTATCTTTACCCGTATCGTCCATAATCGTTGCTACATCACGTAGCATATAAATCATTTCCCCAAGTTCTTTGTGAAATTCACTCATAATTTCATATTCATGAGAAACACAAATATTTACAAAGCATTTTTCTTTTTTAGAAAAATATAAATTGTGATACATAATCATAATAATTTCACACCTCTTTGATAAAAAAAGGTACATACTAAATTTTGTATGTACCTTTCTATATATTTTAGTGATTAGATGTTAGAAGTTGTCCCAACCATCTTCATCATCATCTTCCGAACCCTTACCATTTTTCTTTGGAGCTTCATCTTCATCATCATCTGCCATATCCTGCAAGGAAGCCAGGTTCATAGCAAGAAGTTCCTCATTCGTATTAATCTTATTGATTTCTTTAAGAGAAGGAGCATTTTCTACTGCTTCCTTTTCCTCGTCCGTCAGTTCAGACTTCTTCGGAGAAGGAGAAACAGAATATCGTGTATCACGACCGCTACCTTCCTTCTTAATCTTCAGGTCATATGTAGTAGGATTACCATAATCAGGGTCAAGTGCAAACTGTTTAATCGCCGTAATAACCGAACGACCAACTTCAAGTACCTTTACCTGCGCACCATCAGAACCATATCCCTTTTCAGGATTCCAATTGTTCTTGTCAAGAACAAGCATCTGATAACGTGTCTGAGGCTTTTCACCACGCTCACAAAACAGGCATTTAGAACCTGCGCAAACAATACGATGATTACCACCATTCACATCTTTCTCCCAATGTACATCAATCTCTGATGGATTGGAAACAATGCGAACACGATTGCCCTTAGAACCTGTTTCGAGTTTCATATAGGCAACATTACTGCCATTGTTGTCCTTAATAGAATCCCACGTCATGTCAAACTGTGTAGCCATAATTTTTGACCTCCATTAACTTACTTTCATTGTACCATTCGTGTGCGTTTTTGCAATAATGACATATAAGGCAATTTCGGCAACTCTTGGTCAATGTTGGTTAAAAACTTCTTTTGTGAGTTTATTATAACACACTCACTACAACAAGTCAACTACTTTTTCTTTATTTACTTGTCTACCTAAGTAATATCTCTTGTTGATAGTTTTATTATACTCATTTTTCAGATTTTGTCAACTGTTTTTTCGCAATTTCTATATAATCTTGATAATCCTTTGTATCTTTTTGTGACAAATTTTTAAAGTCATCTTCTTCATTAATAAATTTCCAACGCATATTATATCCATAAAACACTTTATGAAATACAGGTAATAAAATAGCAGGGCTATTATGAAAACGATTTGTAATAGTACTATTTTTCTTATCATATAATGCGTGTACAGTTAAAGGTAATTCCCCTAAATAAATACCTACGTGCATTTCTTCGTCATAACCTTCTGCATTTAATACAACAACACACCATTCTCCAACGTGTTTTTCTCTATTGAACGTATCAAAAGCAAGGTCATTTGTAATTTCGTTTACCGTAATTGGAAATTGTATATAAATAGGGTCAAAATCATCACAAGTATAATACATAGCAATAAAAACTTCTGCGTATTTATTTGTTGTTTGATTTTCTAACTGTTTCAACTTTAATTTTTCGCAATTCAATCTTTTTTTACAACTAGCACAAAATGGTTGTTTTGGTAAGATTCTTTGTTTTTCATCAAATTTAGGTAAATAATCTTTTATTTCACTATCCATATTATTTCCTCTTTTTACTTTTTACTATATCAAAGCCATCAGGTCTTATAACAACAAAATCACAAAATTTTAAACTAATGTTTTCTCTTTTTATAGCTTGTTTTTTTGTTTCTTTATAAATTTCAATATATGGAGTTAATTTTAATCTAATTAATAACAATTTCCATATTTTTACGTTAGTTAAATCTTCTAAAAACTGTAATAAAAGTTCTTCGTTATTATGAAACCCACAATCCTGATACACCTTAATTGTATCTTTTGCAGTAAAATAATCTTTGCTTTGATATTTCTGACCATAATATACTTTTTTAGGAGGAAACAAATTAGCTATTTCCTCTGCTGATAATGTTAAAAAAGACTTGAATACAACATTTAAAGAAGTAACTATTAATACAATTGTATCTTTATTAACATCTTTTTTGGTTAAATTAGCTAACCAATTAACACCTGATACAATAATTTTTTTTACATATTCTTTGTCTATTTGATAAGAACAAGTTTTAAAAATTGTTTTATACTCTTTACATAAACGTAAAAAATATTGTTGATACAGTTCATTCTTCTTTGTCATCAACTGTCACCAACCTATGAGGTTTCAATATAAAATTTTCTTCCTTTTGCAAAATTTGATATTCATCATTCAAATTTTGCTTCAAAAGCATATTTTTGTCTTTGACTTCATTTTGTTGCTCAATTAAGTCGTTTTTTTGCTCAAGTAAATCATTTATTTGTTTTTCTATGTTTTTGATTTTATTTTGATAGTCATTAATTTCTCTATCACAATCGCTAATATTTTTATTTATCTTATATTTAATTTTGTCGAATTTGTTTTTCGTTTTTTGTATTTTCTCTAATTGTAATAAAGTAATTTGACGATTAATTTCATCACTACTAAATCCAAATTCATTTTTCCATAAAGTAGCAATAATATTATCTTCCGTTACAACATATAAAATTAAATCTTCATAATTCAGATAATAATAACTACCTGTTTCTTCTTTATAATAAACTAATTTTGATTGGACGAAAGATTTTACAATATCTTTAACAATGTCCTTACGTTTATTAGCATCAATTTTTCCATTACCATTATTAATTCGTTCATCCCAACGAGTAATACAATGTAATGTCAAAAAATACTGTGTTCCATTTTTGTTGATTTTATCATCATATTGAAAAAATTGAAAAAGATATTCATCTGCTTTACGTAACACATCATTTTTATATTTTGCAAGAACTTCTTGGTTGAAATGGTCATGGATAAATTGGTCATATTCATCCTTTTCTTGCAATCTATCTGTTACAAAGTCAATAGTAATATCTTCAATACCATTTGTTGTTAATGGATTAATACAAATGTCTGTTTTTTTACCTTTTTTATAAAGCAACCCAATCCAACCATTTCCCAAATCAACAACATTTGTGGTTTGAGAAGCAATAATTAAATCCTTTTTTGTTTTGTAATCCTCGGATAATTTATATAATTCAGCAGACAATGGGTAATATTCTGTTGCACTAAGACGATAACCTTTAGCACGAGCAATGGCTTTTGTCATAGCATCATATAAAAATCTACTTTCCATAAAATCCTTTATGGTAATCTGCTTTTTTGCCATCATTTATCACCTACCTTTTTATATTATAACATAAAAAATGCCACATTGGTATAATATGGCATTAAAATTATATTAAAATTTATACATTTTCCCACGTTAATTCAGGAGCACCAGATTTATAATCCAATGGTTCTTCTCCTTCGGAAGTCTTGTTAAATTCACTGGGCATTTTTTTACGATATTCGCCCAATGTAATCTGCATTTGCATAACAGAAGCCTGTCGTGAAATAGTATCACCAATACTTCTCATATTATTCATTACATTTGTTACTTCATATCGAAACGATTCAATATTACTCAATTTCAAAAGTAATACAGGAAAACGTAATGTAGCTTCACCACGTCGTTTATCAGCAGAACTCTGTTTAGAAACCGCTTGATTAGCATCAAACAAAATATCATTAACACGTTTTCTTGTCATATATTCGTGTTCTACCATAATCATAATTTCAGATAAACGATTTTTATACTGTTGTACTTTTGCCATAGATTCTGTAATCTGAAAAGTTGTTGGATTTTCATATACATCTACGTGCATTTTATTCATTTCTTTTCGATACTTTTCAAAATCTAATTTAGGTAATACAGAAAGCATTGTCTTACCAATATTTTCTACATCAACAAAACTACAATTCTTATCTCCATATTCTTCATCTAATTTGTCCAACGTTTCATTAAATGAATCATCTGTAGACGTTTTGTGTTTTATTTTTTTCTTTGGCTTATCTTCGTCAAAAGACATAAATTCTAAATCTTCATCTTTCAATTCCATTTTATCTACTCCTTTCATTTTATACCATAATATCATATTTTGTTATATCTGTCAATGCTTTTAATTGAGTAATTGAACCGTAGAACCATTTATAGGTGTTTTCTCAATTAATACACGGTTATCAAAAGCATTTTGCAAATCTTGTATATGAGTAATCACCATAATTTGTTTAAACAACCCTTGTAGACTATGGATGCTCTCAATAAATTTTTGTTTAGCAAAATCATCTTGACTTCCCAAACCTTCATCTACAATAAGAAAATCTATACTTGCACCTGCACGTTTAGTTAAAAATTTAGCCATACCAATATGACAAGCAAAATCTATACGGAATTTTTCGCCACCACTATATGTTTCATATGAACGAGAACCATTCATATCATTAACAACAATTTCTAATGTATCAACTGTTTTCTTAGTTATGGCAGTTTTCTTTGAAGTAATAAACTGTATAGACATTGTATCATTTGATAAAATTTTTAAAATTTTATTTGTTTCTATTTCCATTTCAGGAATATCATGCGCAATAATAGAAGCAGGTATTCCTGTTTTTCCAAATGCAGTAGCTAAACTACCATAATCTGTATGAACTAATTTTAACTGCTTTATTTGTTCTTTATATTTTTTTATAGTATCTTTATTTTTCTTTTTATTTTCAATGATAGTTTTATCATAAGAAATTTTAGCATTATAATCAGAAATTAAATTATTATTATTATTTATTTTTTCTTCTATTTCTTCATCATTAAAACTTTTTTCTTCTAAATGTTCTATTGATAAATACATTTTATTTGCCATTTCAAATTGTTCTTTTGATGAAACAATTTGTTCCTTTATATCATTTTTAGATTTATTTAAATAATCTAATTCTGATTTATATTGCAAATTCATTTTTTGTTTCTGTTGAATCATTTTTAAATCGGAATTTAATTCTTTCCCTTGTGAAGCAATCTCTTTTCCATTTTGATTGTATTTGTGAATATTTGAATTAATTAATTCAATTTTTTTATCATTATCATCATAAATATTTTTTAATTTGTGTAAATGCTCTTTTTTATGCGCAAAAGTAATTTCATTTCCACATAATTCACATATACTTTTATCATAATTTTTTAAACGATTATACTGTTCTAATATATCATCATTTTTCGATTGTAATACTGCTATCTTAGATTTTTCATCAGATATAGCATCTTTTAATTTAGAAATTTCTTCTCTTTTATCATTTAATTGATTTCGCAAATTATCAATTTTATCATCAAAATTGACATTTTCATACTTATTATTTTTAATCTGTATGTCTAAATCTTCTAATTTATTTTTTAACGTATCATAATTCCGTTTTGTTAAAAAATAATTTTTTTCAATATTATCATATTGTTGTTTTTTTGTAAAATACTCTAGCTTTTCTTTTTTAATTTTATCTAACTCTATATTTAATATTTTATTATTATTTGAAATAATATCAATTTGATTTTGATACTCTTTTATTTCTTCCAACAATTCTTTTTCTGTTCTCCCATCTTCAGTAGAAGAAATAAATTCAATTTTCTTTTCAAAATCATCTATTTGATTTTTAATTTCTTTCTTTTTTTCTTTTGCAATTCGTTCATATTTTTCATATTTTTGAACATCCAAAATTTGCATTAATGTTTCTTTTCTTTCAGCAGGTTTTTTACTCATAAATCTACTAGATTTACCTTGTCCAATACAAACCGTATCAAGAAAAGTATCATAATTCATTTTTAACACATCATTGATTTTTTGTTGAGTTTCAGTAACTTTTTCTGATTGATTTACACCATCAATATAAAATTCTAGTTCCCTAGCTTCATTTCGATATTTGATTGTTTTTATAATGTATGTAATTCCGTTCATTACAAAACAAAATTCGATTTCAAAATGGTCACAATCAGAATTAATACAATTATCCATTCCTGCACCTTTACTATCAGTACAAGAATTAACCCAATACAAAGCAGTTGTAATCATTTCAATAATTGAACTTTTACCTGCTCCATTTTCACCTAAAACAACAAATGTATTTCCAAAACTTTCAAAATTAATTTCTGTATCTATATAACTACGAAAACCTTTTACTTTTAGATATTTTGGTAACATAGAATACTCCTTATTTTATTAAATGCGTACTATATGAATGAAAGAAATAATATCGAGCATTTGCAAAAAATCCCAATTGAAGTAAATTTCTATTAATCTCCAATTCTTTTTCTTTAGGTAATTTAATTTTTGGCATTTCACCATTCATATGTCTTAAACATTGAATGGAATTATCAGGATTAAACAAAATTTCAGTAGCAATAAAATTTTTGTAATAATCTATTTGTTTCCCAATAACAAATTCTTTTGCTCTTTCATTGTCACCAATTTTAAAAAGAGTTATATCTTTATTAGCCAAATATGTTTTAAACGCATCCATATCCATATGATTACGTCCTAATACACGACTCAATTCACCAATATGTGTATAAATTCCAAAAAAGATATATGCATCACATTGTACAGGTCTTAGAAACATTATTCATCACCTTCTACCATCTGAACAATTTTTGAACCTAATAAAATTCTTTCCTTTTCTCTTTTTTGTCCTTTGTAATATTTTTTTAATGAATCTTGAACACTTAAAATATTACTTATACCATCTTCAATAATTGTTTTTACATCAGGTAATATTTTTTGTATCTTTAACAAATAATATACACCATTGTTATACGCATATTCAATAATTTTTTTCTCGTTAATAATGATATTTTCATTTAAATCCAATTTTATTCTTACGATAGAATTTTTTATACTACTATCTAACTTATCAATTATAGATTGTTCAATTTCATTTGAAGTAGACATATTTTTAGCGTTAATATATATGGTTTTAAATTTTTGTGCATTGTTTAACTTAATAAATTTAAAATCTTCAATGTCTGTTCCATTAATATTTAATTCCACAAATCCCTTCTCTTGTTTTTCTTCTGAAAAATCAATTCTATTTGTAGAACCTGTATAAAAAATTAATGGCTTTTCTTTAATGATTTGATGTTTGTGGAAATGACCCATAATAACAGACACTATATTTTTTTTATTAAACGTATCCGCTTCAATAGCAGTACTTGATTCCATCTTGTTCCAATCATTTAATTCTGCGTCTTTAATAGAACCATGAAAAATAATAATTGTTGGATATTTTGTATCTAATTTGTTTATATATTCTTGTATTTCTTCTTTTGTATGATATGTTGGCAAAAATACAAATTTATATTTTTGATTATCACATTCAAAAATTTCTTCCTTGTAAAACCTACTATGTGTAAAAAACGGAATATTTAATGTAGCAAATTGCGTTAATCCTGAATTTGTTGTCTCCATTTTTGACACATCATGATTACCATCTAACACAAATGTTTTAATTTTGTTTTGAGACAATTTTACCATAATTTCATTTACTTTATTCACCAAAGTAGGTGATGGCATATTCTTATGATACATATCTCCTGCAAATACAACACCATCTGCGGAATTATTAATTGCATATTCGACAACTTCATTCAACAGTCCTAGCGTTTGAATTTCTCTTTCGTTCAATCCACTATTTTTATCTAATCGACCATAATTTTTAACACCTGCGTGTGTATCAGCAAAACAAATTAATTTCAATTTATATTCCCCCTTATATACTCTTTCCTATTATACCACAGATAAAATAAAAAAGGAAGTATAAACTTCCTTAGATAAATATTAATAAAAGAATTAATGATATATTACATAATATTTCTAATCCTGCAAATTTTAACACAAGAATAAATAATCTGATAAAATCATTATTTTTTAGTTGTTTCACGTTTCTTTCTCTTTTTTTTCTGTTTTTCTACAGGATTTCCGTCCATTAAAATATATGTATAAGCTGCAGAAATACTATCTGTAACATCATCATTATATTCTTTTATGAAATTTTCTTTACCAAAAATTTCAATCACTTTATCTTGAACTTCTTGTTTCATTTCTTTGCCTGTTTTCTTTGAACCATCTGTATTTTTAGATTTAATTCCACCTAATACTCTAGATTTCAAAGTCATAACAGAATAATATGTAACAGGTATATGTTCTTTTTGAGCTATTAGCAACATTATCCCATGCACATAGCAAAGTTTTTCTATGGTTTGACGATTACTCCCAACAAAAGGTGCTTCTGCTGAAATTTTATCAGGTTTCCATTCGTCAATAATTTTTAATAATTCTTTTTCAAAATTCACTAAAACTTCAGATATATTCATTTTCCCACGAGGGATGAAACCATAATCTAATAATTGATTTTTATTATCATTATGTTTTATAATACTCCAACCTGTGTTTTTGGTTGAAATATCTAAACCTAAAATTAATTCTCCATCTATAAGCATTTCATAATCACCATTATATAATATGATTTTATCATGGAAATAATAAAAGGAGATATAAATTTATATCTCCTTCTTGATATTAAGAATAATTTAGTCTATATAATGGTAAAACACTCTTATTTTTGTTGCAGATTGAGCTAAATCATCAAAAGAAAAATCGTCTTTTTGTGTATCAAAATAGATACGTTTATTTTTTCTATCAATTTCCATATCATCTGCATTCTCATAATAATTTACACCATTAATTCCCATGTAAACAACATCATTTACAAGTGGTGTATGCTTTAATTCTGCATAATGTTGTTTTGTTGTATCTTCAATTGATGTATCTGTTATAATATCATTAACATCAATTTCATCAACAAATGATTTTGGCTGATGTAATAAATTATATGTTCTTGCTTGGTCTGTTAATGCAGGTGAAAATCCACCAACAGAACCATTTGGAATATCATCTATAAAGTTATCAGTATCACAAATAAATACAGGCAAATAAGACGTTTCTATTTTATGTACTCCGTTATCAGGATGAATACATTGTAATGTAATATTTGTTTTACCGCCTGTATTTTCTTTTTTTACTATTTCCCATACGCCAAATGTTTTTTTCATACTTTGTTTATAATAGCCATATACTTTTTGCCCCACATTAACACTAGAACGGTTATATTTACCATTATTAATAGAATCTTTAAATAAACAAGCGGAATATGTTTGTGTTTTATCTGCATTAGCAGTATATGTACCATATGATTGCCATGTAATATTCAAAATATATACACCTCCTTAATGAATAATAAAAAAGGAACTTGGTTTAATAAGTTCCCTTTTTATTTTAGATTAAAAATCTAATCTTACATAAACAATAGCATCGCCTGAAACGATTGAACTCAATTTCTCATCCATATTTCCATCCCATTGTATAGATGTTGTAGACAATGTACCATTTTGTGCTAAACCATATTCATGTTGTACTGTATCAAAACCGTTTTCATCAATATAGCAAGCAAAAGCAGGGAAACGTGTTACATCAGAACCGCAAATTACTCCATTAGCATCAAATACTAATTTTTGTGATTGTGTTCCATCTGCCGAGAATACAGAATTATCAATCTTAATTATCATTGATTTTACGTTTACACCATTTGGAACTACATAAGAAACATTATCTGCTCCTTTAGTTGTACGTGTAAATTCACTTAAATCTTTAGCATCTGAATAAACTTGAAGTCCTTTGCTATCATCTTTTAACCATTTAAAACTTGAACTAGAACCGCTACCTGAACCACCTTCGGAGAAATTACCTGTAGCACGTCCTTTTTTATCAAATTCAATACCGTTAATTGTTGTTGTTCCTGATAACATATCTTTCAAATTATCATTAACAAAAGCAGAGCCGCTTACTTTAGCAACTAAATCTTTAACAACTTGCGGTAATGTATCAGTCTTTAAATTGCTCCATGAAACAATTGTACGATTTGTAGAATCATAAATTCCTAATTCAAGTGCTATTTGTTGTCCTGGCCATTGAGCAACTTTACCTGAAAATGTTTTACAATCTTCAAAACAATCATCTGGAGATGCTTTGTAGACATATACAAAACGCCATTCATTTATAATTGTACCAACATTATCTTGTCCAACAGTAGCTTTTGCAGATGTTGTATCTAATTTTATCTTTGGTGGATTACTTGCTACTAAGAATAATGTTCCTTGGAGATTACCCATACGAATATTTCCACTTAAACCATGTTCTGTAGCAGTAATTGTTTTTTTCGTATTATCTGATTTTGTATAAGTATATGAATCTAATTTAGAAGCATCTACTTCATAATTATATTTCTGTATAAACATAGCTTCTGACATTGTTGCTACGGGTGTTTCAATGGCACTCATATCTGGTAAATCCAAAAATTGTCTAGGAACAACTTTATCATTATTTAATGGTGCATAGCCATTAGCAACACCTTTTTTAATAGTTTGTTCAAAAACACTAGTATCAATTGCATCTTGTTTTTCATTCCAATATGTTTTTTCGCCCGCTGTAACAAAGTGATTGGTTTTACCATCTTCAATATTATCCAAATTTCCAATTTCAGCAAATTTTAAATTAACAGATGTATCTACTTTGTCTTGAAGTGTAGATATTTTAGCATAATCTGCAAGTGTACTTGATAATCCTGATTCTGTGATAAATTGTGATGTATCAACATTACTACCACCATTTTTAGATACATAATCTTTTAAATAAGCACTAGTAATTAACTGATTATCATCAGGCGTGATTTCTGTTGAACTAGATAAATATTTTTTAGCAGTAATAGTACCATTATTTGTACTAATATCTCCGCTAACGTTTAAGCCACCATTAACTACTGATGAACCATTTAAATTGATTTTTTGTGCAGTTAAATTAATTTCACTTGTTGAAGTTTCACTTGAAGCAGTTAAATTTAATTTGGAAACACCACTTGTAGATTGTGAATTTAATTGTACATTCGTGTCATTACCTGTTGTATTTACAACATACGTTGATGTTCCGTTAGAAGATTTTACATCTACTTCATTTGTAACACCGTTAGAAGCTGATGTTTCTTCTACACGCTTTGCAACAGTACCATTTACTCTATCTGTAAAATTTGATACACCATTTGTTGATACGCGAGATACAGAAGCACTAACGTCTCCACTAGATAATACAGTTTTCTTATCTGTAACAAAATCTGATTCAATAGTGGTAGTTAATCCATTTGTATTTAATAAAACTGAATTTTTGCCTGATGTAGCAGTAAATTGAGCCACATCCGTAGAACCATTAACTTTTAAATTTCCTGTAATAGTACCACCTGCAATTGGTAATTTCGTATCGTCTGTACCACCAATATCAGAAGGTATACTATCTTTCACTAATTGTTTTACATAATTTGTAAAATTAACATCACGATTACTTAAATCAATATTACGTGCTTTTTGAATATTAGCGTTATCAACACCATCTGCAACTGTTGGTAACATAATAAATCCAGCATCAGAAGTCAAACGTCCAATCAATGCAATATCATTTGGTTCAGCATTGGAAGGAGCATATACATCAGTACTTGTATCATTAAATTGTAAAACTAATGTTTTATGACCTATTGTTGAAGAATTTGAAACAGATACAACATTATATTTGCAAAATTGCCATACATCATTATCTTCACTATAGCCATTCAAAAGCACAATATCATTCGCTTTAATATTAGAATCAAGAAAACCATCTGCACTTTGAAAAGCTACTTCAACTGTCCATTGTTGTGGATTTGTACTATCAATGGCAGTCACATTAAAAATTTTTAATTTACCATTAAAACTTTGCATTATTAAAATTCACCTCTCACAACAATTCGTTAATAAACAAATTTAACAAGAACAGGATAAGCACTGTGTAGAGCAGTAATTTTATATGTTGTCATATCAGCACTATCATCGAAACTAGAACTTGTTGTTCTTTGCAACAAATTAGAAGTTAATTCTATATAAGATACTAGTGCAACAGGATATTCTTGAATATTATTAACATCTGGTTTTGTTCCATCTGTATATTCATACTTGAAATGTAATGTTGTACTAGTTAATGTATCAGTAACAAATTGTAACATACGCAAATCTGCATCTCTATCAATTAATAATGTATAATTGTTTACATCAACTTTTGTTACTTTGACTGCATTTTCTTTACCTGCACGATATTTACCAACAACTTTAGTATCACCTTGGAATTTAAGGTCATATGTTTTTACAGAAGAGCCTGTTGACGTACCTGAACTACTACTTCCACTATTAGAAGGAAGTGCAACATATTTTAATTTTTGATTAGCAGAATCATATGCAAGTACTTTACCATCTGCAATATCTGTATTATCAATATCTAATAAATTAGTTGGTAAACTCTTATAAACAAGTTTATTTTTACCATCATGGGCAAGATATTTATCTTTACCAATATCTGTTTCATCAACAGTAGCATTACCTAATTGATTAGATTCATGAAGTTTCTTATAAACAAGTTTATCTTTCGTTTTATCATATACAATAGAAGCACCATCAGTAATTGTTGTTGGTTCTTCGATTTCTTTTGAACCCAACACATTATCGTTTGAATTTCCACCTGTTGTTGCACTAGCAGACGTGGTTTTCTTATATACTAGTTTATCTTCTGCAAGGCTATATGTTAATACGTATCCATCCTTCATTCCTGTTTCATCAACAGTTTTTGTACCTAATGTAGTTGCAGCATGAATTTGTCCTAAACGGCTATCATCTGTTTTAACATAATTAGCTAAAGCAGAAGGTTTTACATAAATGCCATCGTGTGTATGTGTTGTATCAGATTTACCTGCTAATTTATTATCAACTTCTGTTTTTGTATATACATCTCCTGTTGTTCCTGTATGAGCAAGATTTGACATAATAGTGTCATCTTTATATACAATATTAGTTGGTTTATTTTGAACATCTGTCCAATCAACAACAACATCCATTGATTCTTTTTCTGCAATCTTTAACCATGAAGAATCATGATATACATATTCTGCCCAACCACTTTGAACTGTACTATCTCCATCAGAAGCGTCCAATACAACATAAATCTTATTTACATCTGGTTTGGCAATAGCATTTAAAGCAGCGAATGAACCTAAATATTCAACGCCACCGCTACCAACACCAGCAGTAAGGGGAGGTAATTGTGATTGTGGGACTTTACCATCTGCACCTAATGAAGCATAGCCGTTAGCTACACCCTTATTGGCAGTATTTTCAGCAGTATAACCCAATGCATCTGCCTTATTATTCCATGCAGTAATTTCATCATCTGTAACAAAACGATGATTAGAATCTTGTGAAATTTGAGAAGCAGTATGTCCATGATTAATATCTGCTTTATCTGCTAATAAAAGATTTACATCACTCTTAGTATAATAAGAAGTCATATCAACTGTTGTTGGCTTTGGTAAAGCACTAAATTTAGCATCAATGACAGACTTATTATATACATCTGTTGCATTTGCTTTATTATTGATAGAACTTTGTAAAGTAGAAATATTTGTTGTAATTGTATTAAATTTCGTATCTAATACATCTGATTTATATACTTGTTTTTCAAGTTTATCAATTAAGTCATTTACTTGGTCAGAAGTATAGTATTTTGAAAGGTCAACACTAGGAGCAGGAGTTGTTGAACCACCTGAAGAACTACCACTACCTGAACCTCCACCACAACAATTGCATTTATGGTCATTAAGTGCTTTTTCTACTTCATCTTTAGTATAATATTTTGAAAGCAAATCTACTACTTCTGATTTTGTATATACTGAAGAAGCATTTGCTTTTGCATTAAAGAAGCTGTTTAATTGGTCTTTTGTATATCCACCATATGTTGAAAAATCAGCTTTCGTCATAAAGATGTTTTCTGCATCTTCTTTGTTATATACATCTGTTACATTAGCTTTTCCTTTTAAGAGTTTATCCGTTTCAGTTTTTGTATATACAGTATTCTTTAATTCATCTTTACTTACTTTCTTATTAATTTCTGCTAAACGTGGGTCATTATCACCAACGGCAATTGGATGTTTAGCGTCTACAGGGTCAACAGAAAGTTGTGTAATACCTGCGGAATATTGTGTAGCAAGGTCAGATAAATCAACGTCGTTACCAAATGGATGCCATGTTGTACCATCATTTGTATACTGCCATTGGTCTACATCTTCATTATAACGTAAACCTACTTGTGGCTGAGCACCACGATTGACACGAATACCACAATATTCAACAGGTGTACCATTATCATCTTTATTTAAAACAAAATTAGCTTCTGTTGTACCATCACTATCTGCTTTCTGATAGAAACGTTGGTCAGCATCTTCTAATGTAAGACGATTATCTAATGCTTCTTGTAATCCTGTAATAGCTTGAATTGGATGGCAATCTTCTGCATCACGCCCATCAAGTAAATTATGTTGTTCAGGATAACCACCTGCTGCATAAAGCGGACGAGCATCATAAATCATATCGTTTGTAATTACTTTTGTTGAAGATTTAATATAAACAAAAGCAATTGGCAAAACGTTTTTATCAATATATGGAGCATCAGGGTTATTTGGTACGGCGTGTCCATTATAAAGAACAATCTTTCCTAATTTATTAATAGCGACTAAAACCCATTTTGCACCGCTTAATGGAGCTTCAATAACAGGGCTTTGTCCGCCACTAAATTCCACTAATTGTTTGTTGTTTACCCAAAATGAACCTTCATTAACTTTGATTCGCATATCAGGAACATCATTTGCACTAGCTTGGAACATAACGTGTGCGTATTGTCCTCTACGGAATCCATCACCTTTAATTGGCTTATTCATATATGTATTCACCTCATTTTAGTGTATATAAAATGAAAAATATTTCATATTTGTTTTCTAAAATTTAAATAATATATTCCTTGTTTCTTATTTCATTATCTTTTATAAATAAAAAAGACTAGATTGTAATCTAGTCTTTATATTTTTAATGTTTATTCTGTTTTGAAGGAACAAATGCTTCAGCAGTTAATCCACCAAATCCTTTTGTACCAATTACTTTTACCAAAGAATTTTTTTGAAGCAATTCTTTATTTTGAATAAATATATTACTCCATACAGTCAATCTTTGTTTTTCTCTAGGTGTTTGTAGAACAACATTATAAAAAGGCTTTCCTTTTTTTGTCTGTCTTGTAATAATATCTACAACAATTCCTGCCGTTCTAACTTTTTTACCATCTTCCACGTTTTCCAATAAAGGAATTAAATGGTTTGCTTTTTCAAAGGGATGTGGAATAAATGATAATTCAAAATTATCCATATCATCTAGGTATTGTTGAATTTTATTTTCTTTTACATGACAAATATCATCATATGATTTTTCAAAGGCTTTTTCTTCAGGTAAAATCTTTCTAGTATCTTTTTGAACCTTGAATTTTCCTTTAGGTTTCTTCCTAGTTTTATATTGTTCCACATTATTTAATTTTAATTCAAATTCTTCCAAATGATTTTCAGGAATAATAATTGTATTATCTTTTTCAATAATTACATTTTCATTCTCAAAATCATCTGCGAATTTCATTTGAATTTCTCCACTCAAAATATCTTTTGGTATTGCATAATTAGGAACAGATTTTTTAGACTTATTATCTAAATACGATTGATACCATACCATTTGTTGAGAACGATTCATATATACTTTAACCGTATTTTCATCATTTTCTTCAATTGTTAAATGATTATCTTTAATTAAAGATTTATCAACAATCAATGGCATAAATTCAAAAGCACCAATTTTAATTCCTGCTTCAACTACACCTTTACCTGCACCTTTACCTGCACGTTCAAAATAATCATGGAAATCTGTATAAGGTTGGTTTGGTGTAATTTCTTCAACGGCTTTATCACCAATACCTTTTACACAATTCAATCCCATACGAATTACCATGTTTTCTTTATCTTCAATGGTAGATTCAAATTTAGATTTTGACATATCAGGCGGTTCAATTTTAATTCCATGTTTTTTTGCTTCTTGAATACAGTCTTGCAATTTAGAAACAGGTTCAGTATTAAATAATGAAATATAAAATACCAATGGGAAATTGGCTTTAATATACGCAGTCCAATATGAGATATAACTATATGCAATTGACTTTTACCACATCTGCTTTCACAGACCACAAAATTTATGTGTTATGGTTTGGAGTACACAATCATCTTTATAATAAAGATGTCTATATTATACTCTCTGAACCTCTATCCATATAAATGGATATTTGGATGCGGATTGCCTATTACAACAATACTTAGGATTTAACCATATATCATCCATATTATTTTTTCTGCTTTCGCAACTATCACGTTTATTTTTACAAATTCCGTTGTAGTCAATATAGCTTTAAGGTGTCCCCGCAATTTCATAGATTTTTAACGGCAATTCACACTACCGTGCCACCCAACATTTTTGTTAATGGCTTTTATTAAAGAGATAACCTGCATTATCTATAATTGCTTTCTGTATTCTTTCTCCTGCTTCTTTTGGTATACCATTTTCAATGCCACGTTGCACACCATTATTCAAGAAATCTTCAAAAAGTTCTTTGTTACCTTTTTTATTTGGTTTTTCAAGTGCTCTACGATAAATATCTGCTCTACCAAAAGAAACCCCCATTATTTCTGAAATTAGACCAAGAATCTCCTCTTGATACACGATGGACCCGTATGTAGGAGCAAGCCATTTATCTAATTTTGGATGATATTTTGTAATTTTAGATGGGTCTTTTTTGGCTTCACAGTAATTCTCTAATCCACTTGTACCTGGTCGCACAAATGCATTGACTGCTGAAAGTTCCTCAATATTTCTAGGATTAATTTGTTTGATTATGTCTTTGCCAATAGCACCTTCCATTTGGAAAATACCCATTGTATCACATGAATCAATTAAATCCCATGCATTTTTATCATCCAATGGAATATCAGCAAGTTTTAAATCTATTCCATATTCTTTTTTTACTAAATCCACTTGATTATATAGGGATTCAATGTTGATTAAACGTAACACATCTAACTTGACAGCTCCGACTGCTTCAACGTTCTCTTTACCATATTGAGACATTAACCCAACAAAATTATTAACTGTTGGTACTGCATTTTCTACAGGAAGAATATCTGTTACAGGAAATGGCAATACACAAATCCCCGCAGGATGTTGTGAATGATGTCTCGGTGAGCCACATAGTTTTTCACAATGTTGATAGATTCCTTGATGTTTATTAAAGAATTGTTTTATTTCATCTACTTCCAACAAGTCTTTAAACTCTTTTGCATCTTTAGGAACTAATTTCGTAATTGCATTTACTTCCGCAAGTGGTACTTCAAAAGCTCTACAAACATCTTTGATAATTGCTTTTGTTTGGAGATTAGAAAATGTTACGATATTACAACAATTTTCTTTTCCATACAATTTATTCAGATGTTCAAATACTTCTGAACCACGAGTAGGACCAAAATCACTGTCAATATCGGGCAAATGTCCCCGGTCAGGGTTCAAAAACATTAAAAATTTGCACTTTTATGCAAAAATTAGACTATATCACCATGTTTGTTGTAAACATGTCTACCGCTAATAAGATTTCTGCTTATATTTTATAAGTATACTTTCTTTAGTCGTTGAACTTTTATCTTATCACTAAGATACTTAGATGCTGATTATCCATTTATTCACCTTTAGCACTACGTCACCGTATGTTATTATTTCAGCATGGGTAATCCTATATATTTTTTCTACTTTCGTAACATTCACGCTCATTCTCACGAATCACGTTGTAGTTATATAGGCTTTAGAACTTTCCAGCAATTCAATAGATTTTACGAGCGCAATTTGTTACCTGACAAAACATTTGTTTACGCTCAAAGATAAGGTCATAATCCAATGGATTAATCTGTGTAATACCTAGCGCATGATTAACTAATGAACCTGCACCACTATTATGTACAATAAAATTATTGACATTATATGAGTGTGCTCCATCAACAGTTAAATCATACACTTTTCCTTGATAATGATAAGTTGACTTATCTGTTATCTGCTTAAAGTGCATAGGCACTCACTCCCTTCTTAGAGTTAGTATATCATTTTTTCAAAACTATTACAAGAAGGTTTTTTCTTTTATTCGATTAAAATCGCTTTTAGATAAAAAAGATAGATATGATTTTTTTCTATGACATATATCACATTCTTTATGCATTAATTTTTTCTTTTGCATTTCATATATATCATCTTTTAAGAAATTACCTATTTTAATAGATTTATCATATATTTTTTCACAACACAAATATTCATCTGCTTTCCAATCTAACGTAATCATTCTAGTTAAATCACAATAATCCATTCTAATATTGTCTCTATATTCGTTTTTACCATACTCTATTTTTCCAAAATATTCTTCAGGCAATTGATTTTGTTTCATCGCTTCTATACTTTGTAATGGATTATCATTACCTTCACATTTCCAAAAATGAATATTTTTTGGCAAAAAATCTTTCCATAGTTGAATTTCTTCTTGATTATAATCATAGACAAAATATCTCAATTGAATATATGTTGGAATATTCACATTTCCAATTTTCAATATATTTTCTTTTACTAAATCTACATTACAATTTTTATGATTAATTTCATATATTGATTGATAAAAACCACTAACAGAAATAATCAAACTATCTACATAAGGCAATATATTTTCAAAATCTATATTTTTTAATGATAAATTTGTTGACAAATCTACTTTCATATGATATTGTTTTGCGTATTTACAAAAATTAAATAATTGCGGATGTAAAAAAGGTTCACTCCAACTAAACAAAACAATTTCATTAATTCCTATATTATGGGCTTTATCTATAACTTTTTTATATAGTTCATAGTCCATTTTAGTCATGGAATTACCTAATAATCCTAATCCACGAGGGCAACAAACACATTTCGCATTACAACCATCAATAATATCTATTTCTAAGATATTGTTTTTTATTTTTTTCATTTTTTATATCATCCCAAAAACACGGTGCTACACCTATGGCTAACAAACAAACTTCTTCAGGATAAGTTTTATTTGTTTCATAAAAAGGGCAATTATCACAATTATTCTTTTTACAATACTGTACTATAAAATCATACGCTTCTTGCAAATTCATTATATATCACCTACCGATATAGTAAAATAGACAAGGTTTTTGCCTTGTCTATTTATTATATTATTTATGTTCTTTAAAAGTAATTGTTCCTTGAAGAATACCTAAATTAGAAGATTCATGAAATTGATATTCTTTAGGTTCATCTGTTTCGTTCATTGGCTCAGTTAAATACCAAATATTTGAACTTTTTTGTTCCCATTGAACTGTATAAGGAACTAATTTTCTTCCTTGCGGTAAATCAATTGTATATTCCCCACCGTAATGTTTTGTTAATACGTTTGGAGATAACATTAAAACAACAGAAATTAAAGTAATTGTTATAAAAATAGCACAAATAATCCCTGCAATCTTATTTAATACTTTTCGTTCAATAACCATTTTTACTCCTTTGTAGCTTCAATCATGCCATTAGAAATAGTTACTTTTGGAAATACTTTTTCAACAATTGGAACATAATCTTTTAATTTCTTATTCTCTTGCCAACAACCAGGTTTACTTTCTTTTCCAATACCACTACGATTTCCTTCATAAACAGAAATATATAATGTGCCACCAGGTTTTAACATATCATAAGAACGTTTTAATACATCAATTTTTGCAGAATCTTCTTTAATAACATTTAGTACATTCGCACACGTAGATGTATCACATTGTCCTACATAATTATCTGCCTGTTTATTAACTTCTTCAGGAAGATTATATGGGTCATATCTTACATTTTGAATATCATTATCTGCTAGGAAATTTGTAGCTTTATCAAATTTACCTGCACCATTATCAAAATTGACTCCATTCAACATATTTTTATTTACAAGTTTTTTATGTAGTGCAGGAATTTGATTTAAGGAAGTACCTGCGGAATTAAACTCCTGTGTAGTTTTTTGTTCTTCTACTACATCTGATTTTACATCATCTAAATTATTATAAACTTTGTCTCCACATACAAAATATGGATAACCTGTGTGTCCTTCTTTTTCTTCACCAAATATTTCCTGCTCTTGTTCAGGAGTATCTATTTGTTGCAAATCTTCTCCATATTTATCTTGACAAAGTTTGTTTAATTCGTCAAATGTATATTCTTTATTTTCTTCCTGCTTTTGTTCTTCTTCTGCCAATTGAATTAATTTAGCTTTTACTATATTCATATATCACACCCACCATCAAAACCTCCATCAAATCCACCGTCAAATACATCTGTGGAATAACCATCAAAAGATGAATTGTCGTAAGGAGAATTATCTAAATCATAATCTACATCGTCATATCCATAACCTGTTCCCCAATACCACGGATAATAACCATATCCATAAAACGCATGATATGGAGAATTAACAGTACGTTTTACCAAACGTTTCTTAGCCATATTACCACCCACTAATCAAGAGAATGTTTTCATCTTTCTCGTAACAATCATATCCTGAATTTTTTAAATATTGAATAATATCTTTTTTATATTCAACAGGTACTTTACATTCAACTGATGATTGGCAAGAATAAAAAGCATCAAAAACCAAATACATAATCTTATTCACACAACTAATCCATTCGTCCATTGATTTTAATTGTGTGACCGTTGGAAAAATAATTGGCGTAGTTGACCACAAATCACGATTATTATCTTTAATTAAATCCGTATAAGATGAACCACCAAAAAGCAAGCTCATGAAAATCACCTCCTTTTTTATATAATTCTATCTTATTTTATCGTTTTTGTCAATAGCATTTTTAATATTTTCTCGTTTACCATATATATTTTCTTTTTTAATGCCATATTTAAATAATTCAAAATCTAAAGTAGGAGAACCTTCAAAAAATGGATAAGCATATTTTTTAGGAACTCCAAAATATTTTTTAAACCAATCTACACACATAAATGTATCTGATTTAATAAATTCTTCAAATTGAATATCGTTTCTATGATATAAACAACCATTTAACACATCTATACCTTTAACAGATAAACTAGAATGTATACTGTACATACGATTTAAAATTTTCATTTTATTTATATCTTTAGATATTTTATACATTCTCCACATTCTATCTTCATCATTCTGTCCTTTTACATATACAAAATCATGATAGTAAGAATGCATCCCTAATTCTATATTATGATTTTTAATTAAATCTTCTATTTCATAAATATTTAACCAAGGAGATTTATTCATAACACGATAATACCATTGATAATATATAGACATATCTGGTTCTTCTTCTCGTCTATCCATAGATATATAACTAGGTGTTACAAACAATATTTTTTTGCAATCTATATCATCTAATATATATCTATATTTATAAACAGAGTAATGCCCATCATCAAATGTAAGTATATCTGTATTATCTATTTTCTTCTTTAATAAGTCTAATATATTATCATGTAAACAATAAATTCGATTCATAATATACTCCTTTATACGGGAATTTCTTCTAATGGATTACCACCATTTTCATATACAAACCGTAACCACCTTTATTATTATTTTTTTTCATAATTATGTATATTATCTTTAGTTAAATACATTTTATCATTTTGAATCCATTTCAATTCTTCTTCTGTTGAAATACCAAGCTCTTCTGTATTTACAGCAATGGCTACAAGTCGTTTCATTTTTATTACCGCCCCTTAAAATTTTTTTAAAATTGTTGACAAAATTATATTATCAAGAAATTGAATCAAATAAATTCATTCCTATTGGCATAAAACATGAAGAATTCAAACAAATATATGCACAAATGTTAAATAACATTCGTCAAAATACCGCATCCTAAAAAGATTAAGGTAGGTATATTAACGATACCTTGAATTTAGAATTCTAAACAAAAATATACATATTTATTCTTATTTATATGTAATTTTGACGTTATCATAATATAATTAAACTAAAAAAAAGAAATCTCTATATATTATATAAAGTTACAATAAGAGGTAATTACATCATGCATATTCCATTTTTTAGTAAAAAATCAAACAATAATGCAAATGATAATAAAATCATTTTCGCACCAACACACCTTACAAAAGAAGAAAAAAAATATGTACATGATAAAACTTCATTTGCATTAAAAAATATTTATAAAAATAAAAAAATCCATAAATACATTATGGATTATACATCTTTTACAAAATTTTCCGATGGTGCAAATTTATATGTATTAGAAGAATTACCGAATACAGAATATAAAAGATTAGATAGACAATTATTTTTTTATCATTTTCTCAAAATGTATAAAAATGGTGAAATTACAATTTTCGTATTTGGAATTAACTACAATCATCAGTTAAATATTTCTTATGTAAAGAATACGAACCTATATAATAGTGATGAAAATAAATATTATTCATGCAATCTGTTTCAAGTAAATGCACCAATTGAAAAACTTCATGATACTATGGGAAGTATTCACGAAGCACTTTTTGAATTTGTAGACAAAAATATATAAAAAAAATAGAGGATGCATCCTCTATTTTTTTTATATATTTAGTTCACCATTGCCATATTGTTTTATAAATTCATATTTGGAAATTCTTCTATGCTTTATTATCAATGAATTTTCCACTTCATTTATTGGAATATCTTCATTTTCAATTATATCATTTTTATTTTCTATAGAATTATAAATATCATCTTTTGCTTCCTTTATTAAAGGCATACATTGTTTATACCATTTGCGAACTAATGATTTAAATTGTGTAGGAGTAGCTTTTATCCATTTTTTATCAAAATCAACATATTTTCCACTAAAAATACTAACCAATAATTCAACACTATTATTCATACTACGTTGAATAGTAAATGAACATTTAGACCCAAACAAAATTTCACTTGATATTTCTGAACATTTATCTTCTATATTATTTAATCCAATTATGTCAATAGCATTATTAACATCTTTATATTCTTCATCAGAAACATTTCCAAATAAAGGTTCACTAAATTGTAATTGTAGTTCTGTATTAATTTGTACTTTTATTGACTTTAATTTTTTTATTTTTAATTCTTCTTCTAAATCTTTTTCATTCATTGGTTGACCATCAAATAAAGTAGATTTAACTAAACGTTTAAATGATGACAATTTATTAAATTCTTTATGTGCATCTTCTAACGTCCTTCCTTGTTCATAAGCTAATCCTTGTTCTACCTTTTCTTTACCAAGTTCTTTAATTAATTCTGTTTTTAAATCTTGATAATTTTTACATTCATTCTTTAATGGTTTAATATTTAAATTGGTTTGGAATTTCGCTAAATAACGTTTTCTTGCTTGTAAATTAAATGTATTTTTACCTTCATTTACAAATGCATCACTTACATACATTGGTTCATTATCAATATTTTCATTGCTAACATCTAATTTTTGAGCTATATATACTAATTTATTTATTTGTTGACCTTGACTTTTATCTACATCCATAAATACAAAAGATTCAATTACATAAACAGATAAATCATTATTATGTTCATTAAATTTATATCCAACTTCTCCAAACCCGCTCATTCCACTTTTTTCAAAATCAACAAGTTTATCTTTACTACATTCAGGATATTTTGCCTGTATTGCTTTCAATTCTGTATCTGTATTAATATTAAATCCATCCGTTTGATATGATTTTGATAATCGTTTCATAAAATTTTTCACAACCTTTTTCAAAATAGTGTTGACAATTTTCAAAAAATATGTTACTATATAATCAAAGAAGAAAAAAAGTTCATATATAATATATATAATATAATTCGGAGGTTTTCATCATGTTTTCTTTTACAAAACATAAAAAAACAAATCTCATTAACGATTCACAATTATCTAAAGAAGAAATTAAACTTATTCATAAAGAATTTACGGACATTCTAAACAAAATGTATGATAATAACACAAATATTTATCTTATGGAGTATCCAAATGCACCACAATTAAACAATAAATTTAGTTTAATGGCATTAGAACAGAAAGAAAAATTTCACTATATTCCATTTAATTCAAATACTAATAAAAATTGGCTACAGTATATGAACAATGGTAAAATGGTATTTTTTGTACTATTAGTAAACAACGACCACAATATATCTTTTGAATATATTGAAAATACGACAATTAACAACAAAAACATTGATTGGCAAGATACAAACACGAAAGAATACAACTGTGATATTGTATTTATTAATCTTCCATATGAAAAACAGAACTATGCACTAACAGAAATTCATAATACAATTATGGAATATATTTAAAAATGGATGTGCTTTAATAAGCACATCCATTTAATTTTTTATAATTTACAAATATAATCACCAATATCTAATTCATTGGCAGAATACCATTTTGGTTCTCGTATACCTTTATCAAAATCATCTTTTTTAATAGCATAAATTTTATGGTCTTTTGTTACACCATCAATTTTTTCGTTATTACATGATAATGATATTAAATCTTCATCTACGTCATATTCATGTTTTGCCATTACATCATGTAATAATTCATCATGGCAATATACTTTATCTCCAATTTGAATATCTTGAATGTTTTTAATTGTATTATTTGTTTTTACTAATTCATTCGGAATAAAGCAACCACGACCTGGTCCGAATGGAATATTATTATCATGACAGAATTTAGCAATATCATAATAAATTAAAAAGTAGTCGGGAAAGTCCATATCATTAATAATTCCCAATTCATAATTTAATCTTTTACGATATACTTTATCCGTTAATCCACGTTCTTTTAATCCTAAAATACAAAGATATTTTAAATAATCTTCATTCGGTTTTCCTTGATGTTTCAATTTTGAACGCCATTTACTAAAATTAACGTCCTCAACAGGAATATGAATTTTTGGTAAATAATGTTTACCAAATTCCATATCATACGTACATTGATTTGCTATATTTTCTGTTTCTGCAATTGCTTCTTCAATCTGTTCTTGATTCAAATCTGCATAGCTAAAATGTCCTTCTTTTTCTACAGAAACAAAATTATTGATTGTTTTTTCAGGGTCACTAAATTTAATACCATCATAATCATGTACATATTCATATGTAAATTCAGATGTGGCATTTTTCTTAGTATTCTTTTTCTTAATCAATTTATACTGATATTCGCGTTTAAAATATGAACAAAGTTCTTCTTTATTCATAATATAATATGTATTACCTGGGAAACTCCAACGATTTGGGTCTGAAATCAAACTATGACTTTGTAGACAAAGTAATACATCATGTGTTTTCTTATCTTCTTTTTTCAGATAATGTGCATCTGTTGTGGCAATTAGAGGAATATTTAATCTTTTTGACATATCAAGTAATTCCTTATTGACAACATACTGTTCATATGTTTGTGTTGGTTGAATTTCCAAATAAAAATTTCCACCAAATAATTTATAATAATATTTGGCAAATTTTTCAGCGGTTTCTATATCGCCTTTTAAAATAGATTGTGCCAGAATTCCGGCCAGGCAAGCTGAACTACCAATAACATCTGATTCTTTTCCATCAGGGTCTAAATATTCTTCCATAATTCCATTATCTACGCGAGGACGATAATAAAATCCTTCCGTATATCCTTTAGAAAGAATACGACACATTTTTTGATAACCTGTTTTATTTTTCGCTAAAAGAAGAAAATGGTTTCGTTTTGCACCATTTTCTGTTTCTCCTTCATCTTTACCTTTTAGCGTATGGTCTTTTACCGTATATAATTCAACACCTGCAATCGCGTGTTGTCCTTGTTTCTTTGCTTCTTTAAAATGGTCAGGAATTGTGTAGGCATTGCCATGGTCTGTAATCACGCTGGCTATTTGATTAAATTCTAATGTTTTTTTAACTAAATCATCTACTTTAATCATGCCATCCAATAAAGAATATTCGCTATGTACATGAAGATTTACAAACCCATCAGACATTATATATACCTCTCTTTATACTTTAACTTATTTTGAATCTATTATATCAAAAAAATAGTATATTGTCTAATAAAAAAATGGAAGGTATAATTACCTTCCATTTTAATCAAAGTACTGTCATAGTTGCAGAATGTCTACCACGAGCAAAGGCTTCTGATTTACTACCAACGAGAATATCAACTACCCCGTAGCCCATGCCACCTCTGTCCTCTACAACGAATATTTCCCCGTCGATTCTAACCCGTGTACCTAACGGCAAAAAATTACAAGCCACTGTACGACCTACTGTAGCATATGCGCCACTTGCAGTAATTCCTGTTCCACTACCTTCATCACCTGCGGTTGTATAATACGTAACTTCTACTGTATATACATTCCCACTATTAGAAGAATTATAAGGAATAGATGATTGAACTTTTTTTAATTCTGCTTCTTTCGCTTTCTGTTCTTCTAGTTCTAGGTTTTCTGCGTTTGCTTTTTCAATTTCAACATCTTGGGAAATTTGTTGAACTTGTGTACGAATGTCTGCCATTTGCTGATTACTTTGTTCTAGTTGTTCATTTTGCATTTGAATCATTTGTTCATTAGCAATCTGCGCTTCTGCTACATTATGTAAAGAATATCCTGAATAAGATAATCCACACAATCCAAATGCACCCACTACATAAAGCAGTTTGTAATTTTTAATTCCGTTGACAATTTTCTTTGTTAATCTACTATCTGTACTAATCATTCTCGTCCTCCGTTCGTATACAAATCAAATACAATTGAAAGGACACATTACTTTTATATATCATCTTATTATTATTAATACCTTGCTTTATTATCTCAAATAAAGCAGACTTATTAATATGTGCTTCAAACAATAAGACTATCACGAAGAAATATAAAAATACAATCAATGTATTTAATTCAACCAATATGTGCAATCAGATATTGTTATCCTTGTACATATTATACCACATTTCTAGTCTCAAATCAAACAAAAAAGCTATTGGCAATTCAAAACTACCAATAGCTTCAAATTACAATATGAAATCATAACATATTCAATAATTGAGACTTTTCATTTATGAAACGATTTCTTAATCCACAAATTACATCCCAACTTCCATTACACCAATCATTAGGAGAATGATATAATCCATTAGATGTTTGATAAGAATTGTCACATTCATCAATTAAGAAATCATAGACACTTGCAATCATATTATAATCAAATCTAGCATCGTCTACATAAGATAAATTATCATATCCTAAACGTTGACAAGCATTATTGAATAATTCTACCATATTCCCTGAACCATATTGAATAGCACGAGAAAACACACAGGCTTTCATAGCAATACTTTTTGTACTAACATTATAATAATTTGCTTGTAATTTTATACAAGATGGATTGTAATAAACCTCCATAGCATAAGCATCTTGAAGTTCTCCAAAACCATCAGGGTCAGCTTGTCCTATTTCTTCCCATGTATTTATAAATTCTTGTGAATTAACTTCATATTGAGCTAAAGTTCTACCATAATTAGCCAATGCATCATCCGGATAATTTTGCGCAAAATCTAAAAAACTATCTACTGAACCTGCATTACTTGATAATTGATAACTACCATAGCTAATACCACCTAAATCACCTGAACCTGTAGAAACCGTTGAACAGTCTCCACTAGATTCATATTGTTTTGAAACGCTTGTTATTGTAGAAATTTCTGACATATTAATATCACCTCGCAAATGTCTTACACTATATGAATATCTAAAAATATACAAAAAATAATAGTATTGAAACTGATAAACATAACATTATTGATACTGTAAAATATAATTAGACTATTTTCAGACTATTTTCATATAAAAAAAGATACTACATTTTAGTAGTATCTTTTCATTTATTAGGAACGTATTTTCATCTTTAATCTACGTTTATTCACTTTATCATCTGATTCAAGTAAATAACCAATTATATCAGATACATCATCTATTCCTTGACGATAAACCCTAGCACAACCATCATCTGTAGCCACTAATTTATCACCTTTTTGTACACGACCTATTACATTTACATTAACACGTCCTGCCAACCCAATAGGAATAAATCTTTTTGCTTGTTCTTCAGGGGGTAATGTATCGTCTCCTCCCATTAAATAACCATAGGTATCTGATACAACACCAGCTACACATTTTGCATTTTCTGTAGATTTAATATAAGTTTCTTTATCTGATGATATATCTAACATTAATACATCACCAGGAACGCATTTTACTTTTTCTACATCACATGGGAACAATTCTGCAAAGTCATTATAAACTGCATTATATACACGATTTGGTTTTAAAGAACCTGTAATTGGCAAACAAGCCAAATCAGACCTTAAATTATCAGGATAAGTATAAGTATTTTCACCATAACCTAAAATAACAGAATTATGTGCTCCCTGTGAAGAAGTAAATCGAATCATTCCTTTATAACCCATATCAATTTCAGGTGCAGTACCAACACTTGTCATGGTAATTTTTCTAAATTTAACATCATCACAATTTTCACAATGGAGGAAATTATGTTCCTTTAATGTAATACCTTTACCATCTGCAAAATCTAATAAATTATTTACTTTTAATGTACCATTAGAAGTGATATTCACACATTCAATATTACCTGTATCCGATTTAAAATAAGAACCCATATAATAAAATGTTGTATTAAAATTTGGTTTAGACCAAACCGTTTCAGAAGGTAATACACCTAATGGATGGATTTTACTATTATTATTTATTACTTCAACCAAATGTGATTTATCAGACATATTAGATGAAGTAATATTACCTGTAACATTTGCTTCTATATTTTTTGCATGAAGTGTACCTGAAGCATCAATATATACATTTGCGTTATACAACAAATCAGGATGTGTTTTGCTTATATCACCTTTATTAATGCCTGTTGGATAAATAATATATCCCAAAGCATTATTCTGTATTTTAACATTTGTTGATGTATCAGAATCTAATGCTTTATCTGCCGTACCTTTTAGATAACCATACACTACACCATCTGCTACACGTACATTTTTATTTTTTAAATCCCAAATTAATGTCTCTGTTGAATCAGGCGCACCAATTGTATCCGATTTTATTACTTGGTCACTACCATAAACAGATAATTTAATATCATCTGCCCATGCATGAAGTTTTAAATAAACATTTACTTTACCTGTACTTGTTTTATAAGCAACAATTGTATTTTCACCCAATGTACCGACAACTAAACCATTAGCCACAAAATCTGTACGATTACTCATATCACAAGTAAACCATGCTTTACCTTGATTTGTTTCCCAACCGCCTATATGACCAACAATCATAATATAATCATATGTTTCTGATGTAGATTGTGGTAATGTGGCGATTAAATGATATTCATTCGTTGTTCTATATCCTGCATTAATCTGTACATTAATTGGAACGAAATCTTTACCAAATTTTGTTGTTGTATCAATTTGAATATCTCTTGAACCATCAAAATATTCTTCACCATCAACAAAACCTGTTAATTTAATTTTTCTTGGTGTAGCTAATTTATCTGCTTGATACGAAGCATGAATTTTAATTGTTTTTAATATTCCATAAATATTATTTGGATTATCATCAGGATTCATATCTTCTGTATCTGTTAATCCTTTTCCAAAATCATCTGTATAGCGATTACCGTTTTCATCCTTACCGCCTGTTAATTCATAAGAATATAACCAACGTTTCCACCCTGACCATACATTACTAGATGGTTTTGCATAACGATAATATAATTTACCGTTTTTAATTGGTTTCAATTCATCGTTTTGTACAACCATGAATTGATATTTATATCTTCCTTTACCAATATTAAACAAAATACCTGATGTACAAAGATTTTCTGCTAAATTATATTCAGGTAAAATCATATAAACATTTAATCCTGTATCTGGCCACAAACCAGGCGAATCATTTGTATTACTTACGCCACTAGGTATTTGAAAATTAGAATTAAATAAGTCATATAAAAATTCTATTTTTTCTCCATATATTGTTTGTTGTTGTGCTAATTTATTAAAAAGTCCTAATAAGGATAACTCTTGCGCCATTTATATCACCTAACTTTTATTGTTTTATATTTAAATTTAAATTATGTAAAATATATACTCCTACAAATCCAATCATAATATAAATATTACCTTTATTAGTTTTTACCCCTAATTCAAAATGTTTATCTGCACATAATAATAAGGTAATATTTTTTACTGATGTCCTAAATACTCCCATTTCTTTATCAAAAAAAATAAAGAAAGATATAAATGGTAACATGAGATACATCACACAATCACCGAAAAATACATCAAAATGTATTATTGTATTAAAAACAATCGCTATTCCACTCATTATAATTCCTCACTTATTTCAGGCGTAGCAGTACTTTCACTAGAAGAAGTATCTTTGTTATCATTATTCAAATTCATTTCTTCTATTTCACGATTTTCCATATGTGTACAATCGTCTTTTAAAATTGTATTTAAATGACTTGTTAATACCAAATCTTCTTTATCTTCTTCATATCTCAAATTATTATCATAAAAGCAATAATCCAAAATTGTTTGATTCCACTTACTGAATTTATCTCTCATCCATGCAATAAATTTCTTTCCTATACGTTTATTTTCTTCATCGTTATCTTCATGAATATCTAAAACATATTTCATTGTGATTACAATTGGCTTATATATATCTTCTTCATCTTGTAAAATTTTATCTAAATGACCTTCTAATTCAAGCCTATCATCTTTATCATTTTGTTCTGTATGTGTATCATAAAGGAAATATTGTAAAACTGTATCGTCCCATGTACTAAATTTATCTCTCATCCATGAAATAAACATTTCTCTTATTTTTTTGATTTTATCTGCATCTGTTTCTTTTATTTTTAATGTATATTTCATAGTCAAAATAATAGATTTTCTTGACCGTCTCGGCTTTGCGAATTTAATTAAACGTTTCAAATATATTACACCATCCTTTTAACAATGGTTCTTTCGTACTAAAAATTTTATCTGAATTTTTTATTCCTAATTATATTATACATCAGAAAAAGGTTTATAAAACACAATAATTACATTATATTTCAAATGAGATAAGTATTTAAATAAATAGAAAGAGGTGAAATTATATGGCTAACTTGATTAACCTTTCTCAAATTAAAGGTGGTAAAGCTCTCCAACAAGCCATTGAAACCATCCAAAAATCTTATCCTGCTGATAAAGTAACTACTACTATCAATAAAAAAGCTAGTACAGATACCTACACAGCACAAGAACTACTTGCAGAATTGAAATCTGATATGGATAAGTTAAATGGTGATGGTGGAGAAGGTTCTATTAACGACCGCATTAAAAACGCAGTCAAAACTATCACAGATAAACCTGTTCAAGACTATGTAAGATTATGGATTGCAGGTTATAATTCTAAATCAGACATTACTTTAATTAAATTAACAAATCAACAATCCGATGAATTAATCTCTACAAGTACTATATCTAATTTAGATAATGATTTAGAAAACATTAAATTATCTAATGATGAATTAAAGAAAATTACTTTAAACAAAGAGTATCCTGTATATACTTGTAACAATCAACCCGTTTTAAATTCTTTTAAACAGAATATTACAATTTCTTTTTCTAAAGACTCAGCAACAAATAAGATTACTTATGAACTATCCGATGTTCCTTGCTCATTCAAAGAAAAGAAAACTGTTGATACCGTTACAGGTGAATCTGTTACTATTGAATCAGACAAGAAAACTTTAACCTTATCTAATAGATATATTTCTTCTACAGGCTTTGTTTTAAAAGATTTAAATGGTAATATTATTCCAAATAAAAATTATTATTTAAAAGCTATCGCAGGTAAAGTTATCTTCCGTCAAGAACAAGATGTAGCTGCTACTTATACGGCAGATTATTCTTATACGTCTTATACAGAAGTATCTACTCCATTACCATCACAACCTTTCGTACCTGCCACAGATTCAACTAGTGCTAAAAGTTGTTTTTATAAGTTCTATCCTATCGAAACAACTACCATTGGTGAATTAAATGAAGATTACTTAATAGATAATTCAGAAATGACAAATATAGCTAATACAAATGCTATTTATGAATTATCTAAAAATGTAGCAAAAGATGAAGATTTACAATCTCAAATCGTCGCTATGGTCGCTGATGCTTCTATTCAACAAGCATTAGAAAGCATTACAGAAGATTTAGAAAGTAGATTAAAAGCAGTTGAAGAAAAATTAAATACTTCTACTTCCTATATTACAGATGAATTTACTCCAACTGCAAACCAAACTGTTTTTAATCTTTCTAACGTTCCTACAGATAAAAAAGTAGCTTGCTATATTAATGGTATTCGTTATTTTGAATCTACTTATTTTGACATAGATAGAACTACAAAAGCAGTAGATGGTAATTTAGGTTATCAACCTACTTTAACGTGGAAATTTACACAGGCAAACAATGGTTTTGATTTAGATGACAATTTTGAAGTGGTTTGTGAATATTTAGCAGATTCTTCTAAAACTGTTTATATCCCTCCAACTACTCCATCTACAGAAGAAAGCTCCAATACATAAATCGAATCTTAATTAAAGTTTAAAAAACTGTGATGTTATTATGCTTGATTTACTATTCGTCATTTCTTCCGTAGAAATTGTATTTATATTAATTATTTTAGGAATTTTCTTATTTTCACAAGATGCTTTTGATATAGTTAAAAAAATCAATCATATCTATATGATAATTAAATCTAACTTGTAAATTATTTATACTTTAGATATGAAAAATTTTAATGTATACGGATGTGATATTAATATGGCTCAATCTCCTAAATTAATCCATGTGAACCAAATAGATAAGGATAGTATTGAACACGCTTTCGATTTAAATAAGCGCACAGAAAAAATCATCACATTCATTTACCCCTCAATTACTGAAGGTAGAATTGGTTCTTTTTATAAGTTCCCTTTTAATGGAATTATTAAACGCATAGATGCTTATTGTACAAATTCATCTATTGTAGATACAATTTTTTCCGTAGAAAAATGTTCGGAAAAAGATTTTAAAAAATCTTTTTCTCCTCCTTCTACTCAAATTCCTACTTCTTCTTCTGAAGTAAATGAAGGAAAAAATATTGTTACTTCTAATATTATTCCTATAGAGTTTTCTATCTCTTATTGGCAAAATATTTTAGATAAAAATGTAATAATTCCTAATTCTCAAAATTTTCAGGATAATTCATATCACATTAAAAATGATATTGTAAATGAAAATGATTTATTCCGTATCAATTTCATTTCTTGTACCCCTGAAGATAAAAAATTATTAAATAAAATGACTTATAATTTAACAATTCAAATCGTTATTCAAACTAACGATAATTATTAAATTTATGGATGGTGATTATATATGAGTAAAGCTCCTGAAGTGTCATGGTATCACGCAGATGGTGGTAACATGGTTAAATTCAATGCTTGGAATATTGGTAAAATCAACGCAGGAGACGAATCTGAAACACAAGAAGTTTATTTATGGAATAACTTCAATGGTAAAGACCCTACAAAAGATGCAGAATACCTCGCATTAACTACAGATGAAGATAAGGCTAAATATGTTTTAAATAATACCGTTTCTGATATGCAGGACGTTCAAATTACTACTACTTCTGATGATGAATCCTGTGACGTTGTTAAGGATACTTGGATTCAAGTTCAATGTGAATCTATTGGTAAAGATTCCGAAGGTCAAGATTTAGCTCCTGAAACAGATTTTACCCCTATCGGTGGTTCTACTAACTGGCCGCTTTCTGCACAAGGTATGGATAAGGGTTGCATTAGCGGTAAATTTAATTCTGGTAGTATTTCAGCAGATGTGTCTAATTTCGCTAAATTTAAATTGAAATGCACCGTTCCTCCTAATGCCCCTGCTGGTCCGCGCTCCTTATGGACACGTATTATTTATTACTACACCTAATCTTTATAAAAAAGATTTTTATGTATAAAATTAAGTTTCAATACAAAACATAGTTTCAATACAATGAAATGAAGGGAAAATATAATAATGGAAAATAAATTAACTTTTCAGGAAGTTAAACCATTTTCCCCAATTAATACTCAACCTTTCATTTGGATGGTTGAGTATTTTTTAGGTGATGGCTTAACTGAATTCGATTTGAATACACAAGAACCTAATCCTTTCCAATTTATTGATAAATCTAAAGTAAAACGCTTTGGTTTAATTGGCAATGGTGCTAAATTGTTCTTTAATTCTAATGGTGGTATCTTTCGTCTTTTAGGTAATACTTATCAATTCGCTATTTCTATTGATAATATGAATTATCCACTTAATCCTTTATCTCATTTTGTAAATGACATTATTACCTATAAAAAGGCAGAAGCTATTATGAATATCAATGGCTCTAATTTGGATACTGCCCCAAAAATTAAAGGCTACTATTTCGGCTATAAAACTCAATTGACTATCAAAGATATGAAATTTTTCATTAAACCAATTATTTCTATTACAGAAGGTCAACCATTACAGATTATCTTATCTATTTCTTGTGATAAGGATTTTTCAGGTACGATTGATTTTATTAAAAACGATAGTAAACATTTTTCTTATCCTATTTCTTTAAAATCTAATATTACTTCTAAAATACATTGGAATGTTATATAAACGATTTTCTTGTATAAATAACAATGTATATTAGTTAAATTGATATTTTTGTATAATTAATCTAAATCAGATTGTACAAGGATTAAATAGATTATATAAATTTGTTGTCTTTATAAGATAAATTACAATTGATATAATCATATAAATTTAAAACCGTTATTACAACAATTGATATAATCGCATAATAATATTAATTGAATATAAGCAGAGTTTGAATATTAGTAAAATGAAATAGATAAAAATGAATAAATGAAAATGGGCAAATAAATAAAATGAAATAGATGTATAATAATATTGATTGACCGAAATAAAGAGGTGATAACGAAATGAGCGAAACAGAGACAAAAGATGCAGAATCTACATTAGAAGATAAATCTATTGTTACCATATCAAACGTAGATATTACTCAATCAACATTTTGGGCTAGTAATATTAATGATTGTACTGTTACAGTCGATTTAGATGTGCCTAGTGGTTATAGATATTCTATTCATCTTTCTTTTAAAAATGCTTTAGTAGAAGATGATACATTTACTAAAATTAGTCCTGTTATTAAAAACCCATTTAATTCTTCTGAAGATATAAAACAGGATACAATTATTAAAAATACAAAATTAACATTTGAATTAAATAATGAATTATTTAAAAACAGTCCAAATGGTATCAATACATTAAGAATCGAAATTAATGATGAAACACCAAAAGAAGGTACTACAGGTAAAAGCATATATGATTATGTAATTACAGTAGAAAATCGTAATCGTTTTAAAATAGAAAGAAAATATTCTTATAAATCTGAATATTTAATTTCAGGTTCAGGTTCTATCACAAATAAAGATGGTTTTATGGTTAAAACATCAAATGGCATTCTAAATTCTATGATAGTTCCAAAACAACCAATTGAAATGGATGGTAGAGCTACTATTCGTACAATTACAGTAGATGCTACTGAAGATACATCAGGTGAATGTCAAAAAGATATAATTACAACCATGCAAGAAGATGAAGGAGATTATATCGCGCAAACGATTCCATTTACTGAAGTATTAAGTTTTACATCTATAGATAAAGTACAAGCTATTAATGCTAATTTATTAAAATAAGAGGTGAGTAAATAAATGGCAAATGGATTATTTGATGGTGGTACAGGTACACAAAAAGACCCATTTTTAATTTCAGATGGTGCTGATTTATTTCAAGTAAAAAATCATTTAACTTCTTATTTTAAATTAGTTTCAAATATTAATTTGGGTGAACCACCTTATAACAAAGATTTTGGATGGCAACCAATCGAAGGTTTTAAAGGTCAAATAGACGGTAATAATAAACGCATCTACAATTTAACTATTGTTCGTAATGATACAGATAATGTAGGATTATTTGCAGATTATACTGTTAATACTATTGCTCCCATTAGTAATGTTTCTTTTGAAAATGTTAGTATTAGAGGGAAAGATAATGTAGGTGCTATTGTTGGTAAATTAAAATTAGTTGTTAATACAACAGCTCCTAGTCCTGTATTTAATAATGTATATGTTAATGGTGTAGTGGAAGGCAATAATAGCGTTGGTTCATTAGTTGGTAATGTAGAATTGCAAATCAGTAACGATAATCAAACATTTATTTTGACACAGGATTGCTTAATTAACACACAATTAGGTTTAACAAACGCAGATACAAAATATATTGGACAAGTAGTTGGCGTATTTACAGATTCTTCTAGTGGATTACCGCAAAACAGAGAATATCCAAAGTATTTACGTACTATAGGTTTAGCACAAGTAAGTAATGCTTCAAGAAAATTAATCGAGCCTGGTAACTTTTCTTATGATTTAAACGCTAGAGATAGATTTGAGGATTGTTTCTTAGATTCTTCTTTATGGCAAACAAGTGATTTTAATAATCCAAATACAGGATTACAAATTGTTGATTCTTCTGTAATTAAAAATATAGAAAATCAGACCGCTTTTGATAAAGTGTTAAATGCAGATAAAACTCATAAGTGGAGCTTATATGATAAACAATATCCACAATTAACAATTATGGTACCAGACTATATTTTTGTAAAAGCAGATGAACATTTCTTCTATTATAATTTTACAACTAATTCATGGGACGAATTAACATTAAATAAGAATAAAAAAGTACCTAGTAGAGAACAAACTATTACTTATGGTATTCGTACTTTACATGATATACCACAAGAAAAATGGAAATATTTCCAAAACAATAATTTTACTACAGTTAATTTATACGATGGTATAGATAAAACAAATACTACTTTCCAACATACAGTAGCAGTTAATGATAGCTTATTAGAACCTATTATGGAAAGTGGTAAACAAAGTGATAATCCAAATAAGATGTTTGTACATAAAACATTAAATACAAATAGTGTATTCGGTATTTTAACGAGTATAAAGGGATGGTGAAAAATATATGGCAAATGGAAAATTTGGTGGTGGAGATGGTACAAGTACTAATCCATACTTAATAGAGGACGCAGACGATTTAAATGCCATTCGTTTTAAATCCAATATGTGTTTTAAAATGGTCAACGATATTAATTTGGCAGATGGTAAATACAATATTGGTCAAGGTTGGAATCCTATTAATGAATTTTCAGGGTCATTTGATGGCAATTGGCATAAAATCGTTAATTTATATATCAATCAACCAACGCAAGATTATGTAGCGTTTTTTGGTAGTGTTTTAAACGCTAATATACAACGTGTGTTTTTCGTTGATGCTAATGTCATAGGACATAATGATATAGCTATTGTAGCTCGAATGATTATTCCTTTTGCTAAAAATAGCATAACAAGTTATAATGCACAAGGCAGTACATCTATAAACAATATTTATGTTGTTAATTCTTTTATTAAAGGAAATGCTAATGTTTCAGGAATGTTCAATTATACTGATTCGTTATTAAAATCTATGTTGTATTACAATTTATATGTTGATGTAACTATTCAGTCAAATGATAAAAAAGCATATGGTATAGGGAGGAATCGTGTAGTAGGGGGATACACGAACAACATCTATCAATATTATTATGCAGGTTCATCGTTTGCAAATTGCAATTGCCGTTGCGATTACGATTGCCGTTGCGATTGCAATTGCCATTGCAATGGCAATAGTGCAACACAATTTATAAACTGTGTTGCACTATTGCACGAAGATTCATCTATAACAACTTATTATGGCATTTGTGATAAATCAGATTGTACATATCAAAATTGTTATGTAGATAATACAGAAGTATCACCATTAATCTGGGGAGGAACACAATATGCAGATTTGCATAATGTAAAATATTCTACAAATATTCTTCCTTCTTTAACGAAAAATTATTTCTTATCAGAACCACAAAAATCTGTAAAACCTAATAATCTAAATAACGATTCAATTTACTTCAATTTTAATAATGGATATTACGTATACGATTTTACAAACAAAAAATGGGATTTAAAATATTCACAATTCAATAATAAAAATTCCATAAAAATCATTCAAGATGGTATGGATAGACATAAATTACGTGAAATACCAACAAGTGCATTAGAAGAATTAAAGAAATACGGAAAAATTAAAATTATTGATTGCATTTATGCACACGATAAAATTGTTTATACCACAAAACAATTTAATATGAACGAATATACAGATAGTACAGATGATAGTCATCGTTATTTAAAGAAACACTTTAGTTTTAAAGATTTTAACGATAAAATTATTAATGTACAAAAAATCAGTTAATAACGAGGTGACAATCATTGAACGGTAAATTTTCAGGCGGTAAAGGAACGTATGATAATCCATATATCATAGAAGATATATATGATTTTAATAACATACGCCTTTATCCGACAAAAAGTTATAAATTAAATAATAATATAGATTTTAGTACACCTCCATTTGATAAAGGGTTTTTGCCTATACCAAATTTTACAGGACAATTAGACGGTAATGGATATAAATTGTTAAATATTTATATTAACCAGCCAAAAAATGATGATGTAGGTTTATTTCAATCTATTGATTTTTATACCAGTTCATATGCCACAAAAGATGTAGCACCATACATTAAAAATCTAGTGATTGAAAACGCTAATGTTATTGGTAATAAAAATGTTGGTATATTGATTGGTAATTTAACGTATAGATATAATAATAATAATCATAATTTTATGACGTATTTAGATAATATCTATGTATCAGGCACAGTAAAAAGTAATACAAACACAGGTGGATTAATCGGTAGATTATATTTCCAAAGCAATAATTACAATAATACGTTTGCACAAAATATTCAATTACACGTAACGTTAGTACCAATGACAAATACTACATATAATTCAGCTTTTGTTGGTTATTTGGAAAACAACACTAGAGATTATATGGCTACAACCGTTTTAATTCGTGATTGTTATATAGATTCTAATATGGATAGTTCACGTATTACACCTATGGCAAATCAACAAAATGTTTTATACAACTATAGTGGTAAAAATTTAGATAATTCACACAAATATCAAACGTTAAACGTAATTGTAAACAAAGATACGTGGAATGGTGAAGAATATGAATTTAGTGACGTACACCATTTAGATACAGAACATATAACAAAAGCTAATTTAAATTCATTTTTCTATGAAGGATTAATAGATGAAAATAAAAACAAATGGAGATTTTGGTATAACCATGCCCCTGAATTGGTCGAATTAAAGAAAAATGTAAATTTGATTTATGTACCTGCCACAAAAAAATATTATACCTATAAAGATGGCAATTTTGTTGACGTAACAGGATATGATTTTACACATTTTAAAGAGGTCAATAATATTGAATTTAATGGCAATATTATAAAAAAAGCAATAGAACAATTCACATCGAATATTAAAATTGTATCTATTGTAGACAAAGCAAATGGAATTAAATTAGATAAAGAAAAGAAAATTTCTCTAACTAGGGATACTGCAAATGACTATGGTAGTCGATATGCTTTTAGAACAACGTTCAAATTTTCTGAACTAGATAACCCTATTTTTTCTATGAGAAATGCTTCAAATGATAAATCATAAAGAGGTGATTTGTTTTGGCTGAAGGAAAATTTGGTGGTGGATTAGGAACTTTAGAATCCCCATATTTAATTGAAGATGCAGATGATTTAAACGCTATACGTTTTAATCCAAGCTCGAATTTCAAATTAGCCAACACAATTAATTTGGGTGTATATCCATATAACAATGAAAAAGGTTGGCTACCAATAGACAATTTTTATGGAACACTTGATGGTGATGGACATAAAATTATTGGTTTAAAAATTACGAGAGAATACCAAAATAACGTAGGTTTATTTGGTAATTGTTATGAAAATACGAATATTACTTTACAAGTAAAAAATTTATATATTCAGGACGCTCATATCGTTGGTAATAAACAAGTAGGTATCGTTTTTGGTAATATTACTATGAATGCATCTACTAAAATTCAAACTGAACCATTTATTTTAAATTGTAAAGTAACAGGAACAGTTGATGGTAATGATAATTTAGGTATGGCAATTGGCTATATTAATTGGGCTACATCTATTAGCACACCATGTACTGCCGTTAAACATTTATATGTAAAAGGTACAGAACACGCATTAACAAAACAAACTAGTTATGGTGGTATTATTGGTGGTGGTAATGCTAGTTGGAAACAAAATATTACATTAGATTATGTAATCGGGGATGTAACATTTAACCGTTTTTCAAATGGTATAGAAACAGATTTAAATCCTAATTTCTTTAGTACACGTCATAATTTAACAAATGCTTTCTATAACAAAGAAACATGGGTATATGGTAATGGTACAGGTGGTAAAGATTTTAAAACATTAACATATCGTGATAATTTAACTGATTTTGATAAGCAAATCAATTCTAATGGAGAAATGATTTGGAATTTCAAAAAAGAAGAAAGATTACCTGAATTATCATTATTCTTAAAAACAAAACATTTTGTTAAATGTTCTAAAGGATATTATGTATTTAATTTTACAAATCACAAGTGGGAAAAAGCACTAGATAAAATCATTACAAATAAAGTAGCTATGGAAAAAGCTATGACAGGAATAGAAAATATAACATTTAGTGAATGGGCAGATTTACACGACAATATCGTTCCATCAGGAGAAAAATGTTATTTAGTTACTTTATACGAAGATACAAATGGCACGACAAATAAAAATATTATAGAAAATATGAGTGTCAGTACTATTAAACAAACAGAAACACAATTAAAACGTAAAAATGACGAACCAACAAAAGTATTTTCATATAAAATTTCATTTAAAGATTTAAATGATGATGGTACATTAAAGTATGGAGATAGTATTTTTAAGATTGAACATAGACCAATTCAATAAATAATTTTGAGGTGATTTTTAATGGCTATTACAATGTCAGGTTCAGGAACAGAAGAAAAACCATATATCGTTACTACAGGCAAACAGTTAGCAGAAATTCAATTAGACCCAACGGCTTATTTCCAATTAGACCGTTCTATTGATTTAACAGAAGTATGTAACGATTCAGACGGTACAGGTTGGACACCAATTACGAATTTTTCAGGTACTTTAGATGGTAATGGATTTATGATTCGTAATTTATTCATTAATCGTAATAAAGACAATCAGGCTTTATTTGCTACTACTCGTGGTGCAACGATTATGAATTTCGGTTTAATTGATGTAAGTATTACAGGTAATTCAGTCAATTGCGCTCCTGTAATTTCCAATATGACTTCCTATGATGATGTACTGAAAAATGTTTTTGTAACAGGTAGTGTATTTGCTGATACAAATTGTAGCGGTTTAGTAGGAACGATGAATGGCGGTACAATTAAGAATTGTTATTCTAATGTAACAGTTAATTGCACTAATACATCTTCTAGTACTGGCGTAGGTTTTGTTTATGCAATGAAAACCGACCAATGCAGAATAAGCAAGAGCGCTTTTAATGGTAAATTAATTGCAACGAATCCACAACCATATGTGGTAACTAATAATGGCGGGCATATAGAAGATGCCAATTTATATAACCATTATAACAAAACAAACAATCCACAGGGAACACATAATGGTGGATATACCGATGATGAAATGAAAACAAAATCTAATTTTTCTAATTGGTTAGATGAATATTATAACGCAGATAAACCAGTTTGGAGTTTAACAGAAGGTCGATATCCTAAATTGTTCTTTGAATTAACCACAAAATATATTGTTTCTTTTGAATCTAATGGTAAAACAGGATTTTATTATTTAGGTGAAGATAAAGAAGATAATAACAAACGTAAATGGTTACAATTATCTAAAGATAAAGTTACAGGTGACTTCCCAACCGCCAGTGAATTTGAATTATATGGCATGACAGATAATGATTTGACTGCCATTTCACGTCTTGAATGGAATCAATTAAGAGAATTAACAGATGAATTTGAACTATTAGCTTCTACAGATAAATATGTAGTTAATCGTACAATTAAAACACAAGACATGACGAAAGAACAAGAATTAACGGATGCAATTGTGTTAAGTACAGAAATTGACTTTGCTTCATATGGAGATTCTATTAATCAGATTAAAATTTTACAGTAATTAGGTGGTGAATGAATTATGGCAAATGGAGCTTTCGGTATAGGAAATGGTGGACAGAACAATCCATTTATTATTGAAGATGTCCAAGACCTTTCCGCTATTCGTTCTCACCAAACTAATTCACGCACCTATTATTACAAATTAAATTGTCATTTAAATCTAAAAGACGTTGATTGGAAACCTATAGAAAATTTCCACGGTGTATTTGATGGTAATGCAAAAACCATTACCAATTTAACAATCAATGATACAAGTGCAGATGATTTAGGATTATTTGCTAATCTGCAAACAAATGCGCGAATATATAATTTAGGTTTAATTAATGTAAAAATTAATGGTAATGATAGAATTGGTGGATTAGCAGGTAAAATTGATTCTGATAATGTAGAAGTATATAATATTTCTGTGCAGGGTGAACTTACAGGTCATGATTATATTGGTGGATTGATTGGCATATCTCGTTCACGTAGTACAACATATATTCATGATATAATTTCTGATGTAAAGGTAACAGGAAATATTAGTGTAGGTGGATTAGCAGGAGAATTTACGTCTTATTCAGATGATGAAAAAACACGTAGTAAATTTCAACGTGCTTTCTTCTTTAATTCAGTAGAAGGTGTAGATGCACCTTCTACAAATCCTACTTTTGGTATTCGTGATACAAATGCCTTATACGAAGATTTATATTACGACAAAGATAAAATTGCAGTAGATTATCCTGATACAACAGGTATTGGTAAATCAAAAGAATTTTTCTATACAGTAGAAAATTTTCCAAACTTTGCAACCTCTACTATATTAGATGATTATTATCCACATAAACAATATACCTTTACTTTTTCCAATGGGAATTATCCTACTATGTGTTTTCAAAATCATAAATTTATATTATTTAGTATTAATAATGAATTATATAAATATGATGATAGTACAAAAGAATTTGTTAAATTAGATACTCCTAGTAAATTAACATATGAATTTTTCTTTGAAAATGGCGTAAAAGATATTTCAGATATCCCAACTCCTACATTAAAAAAGGTTTTAAAAGAAGATAAACAGAATCTTAAATTATTAGTATTACGCGAGTATAATAATAATAATAATAATAATAACAAATTAGAAATTTTAACAGATGAACCTACATCTAATTTAACAATTGGATTAACTACACATAGTCAAAGAACAATAGAAAAAGATTGTAATCCTATTACTATGAAAATGGATTATGAAACAATTAAGAAAACAGAAGCTACAGAATTTCCATTAATTGTTTATAGTGAATGGGAAAATGAACGTAATGAAGAATTAAATAAAAAAGTCTATGTACGTTCTAGTAAAACAAGTGCTAATACAAATCCGTTTACTTTAAAAACACAGTATAATAATGATGATGGTAATTCTTCTTCAGCAAAAGGTAGTGGATTCCAAGATACACGTACTATTCAGGTAGAAGGAAATGGTCACGCAGAAGTAAAAGATTTTGAACAAACGACAAAAGTAGAATTTAACAAAACAGTCGATTGGGATAAATCAAAATTAAAACCACAAGTTAAATTCGATACAAGAATTGAAAAACAATCTGTTAAAACAAATATCACCTATACATTATACAATACAATTGTTAATGAAAAACGCGGTATTCACGTTGAAGCACATGGAGAAAATAAATCTCGTTATTTGATTTCTGTTAATAATGGTAAAGATTGGCTTAGTTATAAGAGTTCTAACAATACATGGGTTAAAAAAGAACTTAAAAATATCATTAATGATGGCGTAACATTAAAAGATTTAGCTTCTCGTACCATTATGAACGCTTTACCTACAAATTACAAATCTAAAATTAAAATTGCTTCTGCAATTTCCGTTGAAGCATTTAATGATAGTTATAATATCAAAGGGTTAAATATTGAATTTGAACCAAATAACGGACCAGACGTGGAAAACTTCTTATCTAAAAAGAAAAACGATTATGTAGTTATAACAGGCAAATTCATAGATAAAGAAAATGATGATTTGTTCTATCGCTTATTAACGAAGTCACAAATAGAAACAGATTATCGTCAGATTTATCCTACGTCTGATGGTGGTTGGTTACAATCTAAGAACGAAAAGGAATTTGAATTTAAAATCCCGTTATCCAAATTTAGAAATGGTTCTAATATGATTAAATTAGTCACAAAAGATACTCGTGGCGAAATATCAGAAAAAACCATTGATATGACCTTAATTGAAGGTGCTCCTGAAATTAAGATTAATTCTAATAATCAATTCTATGCTAATATTACATTGTCTCATACAATGAATAAGAAGGTTCGTTTCAAAATTCTTATTAATGGAACACAAAAAGCTCCATATACAGAAGGACAATGGTCAGAATGGCATGAAACAGTTGAACCATTTACATTTGATTATACATGGAATACTTCTGATGTGTTAAATGGATTGCCTAATGAAATTCAAATTCTTGTACAAGATGAAATGCAAACAGAAACATTCGCTACATTTAATATAATTGGTGAATATAAAGCACTCTTGTTCAAAGATGAAAACAATTTCTATTATTCAACAGATACAGGAGAAGTGTTACAACAACTCGACTTCGGTACAGTTATTGGTGGTATTAATACAGATGATTATACTGTTACACTGGAAAACAAGACAGGTTTATCTATGAACGATATAATTATCTTCCCAGACTCTGATACACAAGAAGATAAAGCTAAGATTAAATTGTCTCATACAGGAACAGATTCTACAGAAGGGTTTATTTCTTCCTCTGAATCTTTCACAATTCATAATTATAATTCTTTAGGTACAGAAATTGGCTCACCAAAAGTTTATGATAATGCAATTAAAGTTCCTTATGTATTAGATAATAATGATACTTATAAATTCCATGTAAGAATTGAATCTACACAAGATGTACCTTCTTATCGCCATAAAATATTCCGTGTATTAGCAACAGGTACTCCAATTGATACTACATTAGTAACAATTAATTTACCTGCAAATGAATACGCGACAAAATATAATAATTCAAGATTATTAGATAGCCTTTATGAAAAAGAGGGCGAAGGATTATTTGAATTACAAATTAAAGATATTCCTGATACTTGTGGATTAAATGGTAAAAGTATTTTTGTAATTGGTGATTATGTATATACGTGGGATAATGGACGTATTACAGAAGAAGAATTTATGAAAAACCCAATTGATATAGCCACAAAGAAAGCTAATATCACAGAATATTCTACAAATAATAGTAATTATTCCATTTTCTCTGTTTCATGGTTAGATACATTATTCACACAATATTATGGCGATACATTATCTAATTTAGTTAATAAAGGAAATGTATCTTATACACGTAGATTAAGAGAAAACGAATATTATGACGGACATATTGCATGGTTAAAAGATAATGCAAACAATCCAAACATCTCATTTACATTAAATCGTAAAATAGTACAAAAATAATTAAAATGAAATTCCTATCTAATTATTTTCTATGAATATCAATATGAGATTGAAAATTGTCAATCTCATATTTTTTTTATGAGGTGTACAACCTAATTTATATATTCAAAATTTCTGTTAGTGCAAAATACAATTTACAAATAACAGGATAAATTTGATATATAAAATATCTTTCAAATTACGTTTTATCACAATACAATGAGGTAATAACAAAATTTGAATTTTATCCTAAAAATAACAATACAATGTCAATTTAAGGAGTGTGATAATATTATGGCTGATACAGATGAAACAAAAACAAATACTGATGGAATAGAATCAGGAACACCTGAAACAACTCCATCAGAAGGAACAGGTACAGGTTCAGAAGGTGGAACAACGCCTACAGAAGAAACTCCAAAAGGAAGTTCTGATACAGGTACAGAAACACATGATGGTGGTTCTACAGAAGTAAAAAATCCTTCCGTTGCTTTCACAGAAGTATCAACAAACAAACAAACTTTTGTACAAGGTAATGAAAATCTTAGTATAGCTTTAAATGAAGCATATAAAGATTTTGGTGATAAAAAAGTTACATCTACATTAAAATTAGTAAATGCAACAGGTACAGATGTAAATTTTGAAACTATTTTCTCAAAATTAAGCGTTAATGTTGGTTCTGATACGATTACACCATCAGATTTAACAGGAAATTCTGTTGTTTTAATTAATGATTTGGCTCGTGAAGATAATGCTTCGGACGCTATTACGATTAATTTTGACGCTCTAAATACTGCTCATGGTGATTATAAATTTGTAATTACTGTAGCAGATGGAACAAGCACAATTGGTACGAAAGAATTATCAATGAAATTTGTTACCGTTGAAGAAGCGTTAATTGATTATGAAACATTGGTTAGCAATATTTCCGATTCTGACCTTAGCGCATTAGAAACAGAAAAAGATGATTTGGAAAAAGCTCGTCAAACTGCTAAAAATGCGATTGATGCTTTAACAGAATCCGATAAAAAGACAGAATTAAATGCACGTTATACTTCTGCATACGACAAACAGAATGAAGGTTATAAACTCTATTACTTATACAAATCTAAAGAAAAACATTTAGAATTGTATAAAGTAAAGAATGTTGGTGGTAATGTTCCTTTCGCTATCGTATTCGATAAAGCAAAATTGGTTGGTTCTGCTAAAGAAGTATTCTATTATGTACCAAATAGCAACGAACAACATACCGTTGCCGATTTAACACCTTCTTCTGACCGTATCTTATTCAACCAAACATCATTAAATGATGGTGAATATATCTATATTTACAAATTTGGTGATGATGATTATTATCGTACAATCGTAACGGTAAGTAATAAAGTCATTACAAAAGTTGATGATATAGATGTAACAGGTATTGATGAACAAGGTAAGTCATTTACTGCACCAGGCAAAGGCGTTAATAAAGACAACCTCAAAGGACTTCTTGATAATGCTAATCAGTTAGTAAAAGACCATGCCGTTGGTACAGAAGTAGGTCAAGTTTCACAAGAAACTTTGGATAACTTTAAGAAATCCATTACTTCTGCGCAAACAGTTTATGATGATGACGATGCACAAGAAGCTGATGTAACAGGTGCAGTTACTGCATTAACTTCTGCAACGCAGACATTTACAGATGCTATTGTGGATTATCATCCAAATAAAGAAAACCTTGCAAAAGCCATTACAGACGCTACAACAAAAGTTGAAAGTGCTACTGTTGGTGAAGAAATCGGACAGACAACACAAGAAAATATCGACACATATAAAGCAGCTATTGCAAAAGCAAAAGCAACAATGGATAGCGTTAATGATGTAGAAAACTACGATAACAAAGACGCTTACGATGCCGATGTTAAAAAATTAGATGATGCTTTAACTGAATTAAATGAAGCTACAAAGACATATGATAGCAAAGTTGTTTCAGGCGAATCCTATGCAGAAGCAAAACTTGCTATTTATGAAAAAGCGGCTGACAATTTCTTAAATAATATCAGAAAAAAAATCAGTATCTAATACTCGACCAATTACGTTCTGATGCTTATATTGCACTAACAGATATAGATAAAGAGAGTGCCGAATATAACCGTTTATATATGCGTTATATGAACGCACTCTCTTTGCAATATAAGGGCTATAGGTTAATGTTATATGAAAATTCTGATTATATGAATTTTTATACATTTACTCAAACCGATGAAAATACAGTTTTCATTGATATGGGTTCAGAATATAAACCTTCAGAAGCCACAGAAATAACTTGGTTCGCTTCACTAGGATATTGGAAATCCATCAAAAATGACCCTTTGTATCCTGATGATTTTCCTTTAGATGTAACACAGAGTATGAGTAGTGATACTGATGTTAGAAAAGGATTAAAAATCAACACAAATGTTCCTGATGGAGATTATAACTATTATTTTTATTTATATGATAAATATAAAAATTTTGCGTATACAATCAAAAATCATAGAATAAACGCTATTAACGGTTTAACAATAGATAATTATCCTAATAATAAAGAAATTCATATGGGATATAATATTGGTACAAATATTAGCTTCTTTGTTCCTACAGTTAATAAGAGCAACCTACCAACAACAGTTTTAGTACAACAATATAATGTAACAGGTATTTCAACAAATATAATAGTTGTTAGACATGATAAAATAGAAATTCCTATTAATATGGAAGTTTATTATAAATCTCAAATACCAACGAATTTATCTGTTGTTAATGATGAGAAAGCAACGAAGATTGATTTCATTGTTCAACGCAAAGATAAAACTTCAATACCAACGGATTTAATTGTAAAAAGAACAGAATCACCAGGTATTCCAACAAATCTTATTGTTAAACGATATAAACATAATAATATTCCTATTAATATGGTTGTATATCGTGAAAATAAAATTCCAACAGATTTAACTGTTGCAGTTGTTGTAGATAATGAAAAATTAAAAACAGACGTTCATGTATGTCGTGTAATTAAATCTTATCTACCTGTTAATATTATTGTTAAACGTACAAATGATATAAAAAGTGCTAAAATTGAATTAATTGTTAATCAAAAAGATAGTAGTCCATTATTAACAACGATGGATGTATTAGCATGGGATAGAAATACATTACCGACTACACTTAACATTCCACAAATATCACAAGAAGATAAACAGTTACCGATTGGATTAAGTGTAGTTAAAAATACAAATATTGGTTTACCAACATTCATAAATGTAGAGTATAAAGGAAATAATTTTGAACAAATTGCAAACTTTAATAAACCAAATATTTATGATGATAGTCATAAATTACCAATTAGTATAAATGTATTTAATCCATTAACAAAACAATTATTTACACAAATGTATATTGTAAATAAATATCATTTTGAGAGCGTATCAAATATTATTAATACAGATGTAAATGATAAATTAACCACATTATCAGTTGTTCGTAATAACAAAAATAATCTATATACAACCATTATTGTCGATAGTAGACCTGTTATTGAAACTATTTGCGACACAAAAACAGTCAATGATAAAAGTGCAATCAATACAACATTAAGTGTTGTTAGAAATGATATTAACAAAATTCCAATTACATTTGTTGTTAATAAAAAAGCACAATTACAAACAACAAATTACTTTATCAAATATAAACATCCTGATAAAGTTCGTATACCTACTGAATTAACTGTAATCAGAAATAACCATGATGAATTACCGATTAATTTCAATGTTGTTAAACAAGATTATGGATTTTTTGAATCTACTGTAGAACTATTTGCTATAGAAGGTAAAGCTCCTAGAATAAAAACAACATTAGAAGTTAAGAACTATAAGAACGATAATTTACCAACCAAATTAAATATTGTAAAATCATTTGCTCCATTAAAAGCAACAAGTGCATTTACACATAAAATTGAAACTGGTTGGTATATAGATATGGAAGTTGTCTATACAAGACAGTCTGAATTGCAAACGACAATGTTTGTTAATAGTAGAGCTTCTTTTGAAAGCGATATTACAATTACAAACAAAATTAACAATAATTTAAAGACTTTCTTGGCTATTCCTATTAAAGAACAGTTAAAGACAACAATGTACGTATCCACAGAAAATTTTGCTCCATTATTAAAAGCTCCATCTAAATTAGGCGCACCACAAATTGCAGAAAAGACCGTTTATGCTATAAAAGATTCGTATATCTATAATTCAAAGAGATTAATGAACTTTGGTTATAGAACCAATATGCATATTGGCAATACTAAGTCTTATGATATTATGAGCGCTCTTATCGGATTTGATTTTGCAGACCTGAATATAGATAGAAGCAAAAAAGACGCTAAGTATTATGGTTATCAAATAGTTCAAAAAGCTATATTGCATTTGAATGTTGAGAACCCAATATATACAGGCGATATAATTAAGGTTTATTCTATTGCAGATAATTGGTCAGAAAGCAGTATTAATTATGACAACTTTAATAAAGTTAAGAAATTAGCTTATATTACAGAAGTTAAAGCACCTAATAAGAATGGCAGATTTAATATTGATATTACAAAAGACCTGTTAGATTTTGAGGATTTCAATTCTACAAAACGTAGTTATTATCTTGAAATAGATACTCGTAACAGAAAGAGTAACAATAGTTTAAATATTTCTTCTGCACAAACAAAATTAGGAAAACAAGCAATTCCATCTGTAACAGTAACATATTATCATACTCCTGATATAGTGGATTGGCAAGATAAACCAACAACATTAGAAGTAAATCCAAATAGTAATTTACCAACTGATTTGTTTGTTGTATTACCTGATGAAAGTAAATTACCAACCACAATAGAAGTCAGAAGTGAACAAATAGATAGACGTATGACGAAAATTCATATGGAAGTTGTTCAAGACCATTATAATAACGATTTGGAAACAACATTGGATGTTATAAAATATGATTGTGATGAAAAAGGAACAAGAATTGATTTATATATTCCATTGACTCCTGTTTATGATAATTTGGCAACTACAATATACGTATCGCGTAATCCATCTGAAGAAATGTATGTATATCTATTGTAAATAAAAAAGAGGTACAATTAAGTACCTCTTTTTTTTTATGGTTTCAATAATTTTTGTAATTCTTTATATGTAATTTTATTATTTATATTTTCTCTAATTTTCTTTAATCGTAAATAAACACCTGCTGGTGTCATATGAATGGTTTTGCATATATCTTTAACAATATATCCATGAGATAACAATTTTAGAATCATTCTGTCCTTATTATCTGATAAACAAGGTAATATATATTCTTCTAAAGTGCAATTAAAATCTATTTGGTTAAATAAATCATCTGTACTTTTATCTTCAATAATATCTTGCAAAATAGAACCATCATTTTTTGCAGAATTTACTTTTGAATCAATAGGAATAAAACCATATATGTTATTTCTTTTTTGAGTTGTTTTTGCAGTAAAATGTACACCAACTACATTTTGAGCACAACGCCAAAAAAATGTATTAAATTTAACTGAACCGAATTTATATTTTTTCATGCATTGAAACAATTGCATTGTAATATCTGAAAAAAGTTCTTCCTCATGACCTTTTTCGGCTTTAACACTTGCCATATATTTTATTTTAGATTTATAATGGTTATATACATATTCAAATGCTTCTTGACAACCATTTCGATAATCGCTTACTGCTTCTTCTATGGTTGGCTTTTTTCGTTTTTTATTTTTATTTTTTAATCTATTTTGCTTTTCTTGTTCTGTTAATTTTACAATTTTATTTTCTTGATATAAAATACAAGTATTTGGATTAAATTTATATTTATCTTCAATTGGAACGATACCATCTACTATACAAACATTATGATAAGTTATACACGTTTCATTATCCAATGTAATTCTCCTTTTATATTTTATATAATAGAATGACAACCTATGAAGTTATTATAGCATACAAGTAAGTATTTTGTCAAATCTCGTAGATAACAGTTATAAAATATTTTATTTAGTATATTTTTGTTACAAAAAGGAATGATTATATGCTAGATAAAGAATTTTACACAACAAAAGAAATTATTAAACTATTTGGAATTAATAGACAAACTTTACATCGTTGGAGAAAAAAAGGAATTATTCAATACAAAAATATTGGGGAAAGAAAATTCATTTACAAAAAACAAGATATTGAAAAACTTCTTGATTATGAAAGTAAACCTTCTTCCACAAACAAGAAAAACGTTATTTATTGTCGAGTATCAAATCAAAAACAAAAACAAGATTTGCTAAAACAAAAGCAAATTCTTCTTGATTTTTGCAATTCCAATGGTTTTATTATTGACCATATTTATTGTGAAATTGCTAGTGGTATGAATGAAAATAGAGTGGAATTTAACAAAATGGTTGATTCGATTCTAAATCATGAGGTTGCCAATGTTTTTATCACATATAAAGATAGATTGAGTAGATTTGGATTTAAATATTTTGAAAATATATTTAAAAAATTCGATTGCAAAATCACAACATTAAACAACAAAATTAATGAAGAAAATTTTGAACAAGAATTGACAGAAGATATAATTGCTATGATTCATCATTTTTCAATGAAATTATATAGCAATAGACGAAAAAAGTTAAAAGAAGCTCAAAAAATCATAAATTCTTAAATCAAACATTTTTATAAGAAAGGAAGTGAAACATTATGAAATTAAGCACAAATATTCAAAAAAAAGCAATTTCTTTCTATTCTTATGGTTTAAATAAGGAAAAATATAAAAAGATTGAAGAATTGGCTAAACAAATTCAAGTATATCAAAACTTCATTTCTGAAATCTATTATAACAACTATTTTCAAAAACAAAAAATCACTTGCAGTAAATTTATCACAGAAATGAAAATTTATCGTGATAAAGATTTTTCTTCTTCATTTTTTCAACAAATTTGTAAACAGGTATATGAAAGATATGAAAAGAAAAAACCACCAAAACAGCGAATTGTTTTCAAAAAATTATCTTTTGTAGGCATCAATCTTTCAACAAAAATCTTCATAGAAGAAAGCAAAAATACATATACTAACGGAATTATCAACTTCAACATTCCTAAACAAGGTATAATTTGTATTCCTTTTAGGTATTCTGAAAAATATCATGGAGATTTACAGAATATTTCTTATTCCATGACAGGTGCAAATAAATCTCAATTTCAAAAACAATATACTTGTACTTTATTAGGTAAAAATAAATTAAAAATTACCATTGCTGAAGATGATAATAGAGTATATTCTACTTCTATTAATCATATTGAAGGAGTTGATGTAAATGTAAAACATAATCTTCTTCAATGTTCAGATGGTTTTTCTGTTGACTACGATAGAAAACTTGTTAGAAAAATCATTAAACAAAGAATAAAATATGATAAGATTGTTTCCACAAAAATGAAAAGAAATATTTCTCACACAATGACTGAAAAACAACATCAACAAAGTTTAAAAAACACTAGAAGAAGCGTTTCAATGGTCGAACAATGCTTAGTTAAATTGTTTAAACATTGTAATATGCAAAATATTGACCATTTAGTTTTTGAAGATTTGGGCAAATTCACAGGTCATTTAAAAATTACAAACAAAGAATTTGATATTAATTACAAACGTTTAATGTACGCAGTTAGACTAGTAGATATTAAAAATATTGCAGAACGAATTGGAAAAAAATATGGAATAACAATTTCCTTAACAAATCCTGAATATACAAGTCAAGAATGTAGTTGTTGTCATCACATTTCCAAAAAGAATAGACAAACACAAGAACATTTCCGTTGTGAAAATTGTGGATTTGAATTAAATGCAGATTTAAATGCATCTATAAATATAAAAAACAGGATTTTCTCAAACGTTTTGAGAAAATCCTGTCATCAAGAAATTGAACCAAATAAATTTATTCCTATTGGCATAAAACATGAAGAATTCAAACAAATATATACGCAAATGTTGAATGACATTTGTTAAAATACCGTATCCTAAAAAGATTAAGGTGAGCACATTAACGATGCTTTGAATTTAGAATTCTAAACAAAATTATACATATATATTCTTATTTATATATAATTTTGACGTTATAGCACATTTTACAATATACGTAAAGAAATATTTTTAAGGCCAGATTCCTTTAAAATCAGATGCTTTTGGCGGTTCTTTCCTTTTTGTAATTACATCTTCCATCCACGCAGGAACTTTATCTCTATGTTGTGATTTTTCATTTAAACCATAATGCTCAAAAGCATTACTGATTTGTATTGGATTGTTCGTCGGATTCGACCGTTTCTTGTTGTCCATTCGTATTATCTCCTATATCTGTAGATGTAAAGGTTGGTTCAGAAATATTTGTATTATTTTCTGAATTTTTATTATCTATATTATTATCAATATCTAATTGATTATCTTTATTGTTATTATCTAAATCAAAATCTGTTTCTTCCGCATTATTTTGTTCATTATCTTGATTATCTAAATCAAAATCTGTTTCTTCATTTTTTTCTTGTTCTTCTAAATGTTCTTCATCACGTTTTTGTTTTTCTTCTTCTGAAAGCGGTTTGTTATTTTCATCAAATTCTACTGGTTCAAAATTTTCTCCTTGTTCAATTGAATCAATAGCTTCAGAAAAAGGTTCAGGCGGTTCGTTTTCAGATTCTTCTAATATTTCATCATATTCAGGTAAATATGGTATTTCAAAATCGCTAGGATTGTTATGTGTATTATCTGCACTATCTTCAAAAGTAGCTCCTGTTTCTGCTTGTATTAATGAATCATCAACATATAAATCATTAATTCTATCAAAACGATAAGAACGTACAGAGCCATCTTGTTTATAACACATTACCAATAAATTATTATCTTTTGATGTTGTAAATGAATATGGTTGTACTGTTCTCCATCCTGACCCTTCGTAGTTAATTTGTATTAACATACTATTAGCCATAGAATCTGTTATATATTGAATTGCACTATCATCTAATTTTACCTGATTTAATTCAGCATATTTTTTCATTGGCAATCACAAGTCCTTCTAATAATTAAGAGGGTATAAATGAGCAGAAAATACTGTGTAACTTTTTGTATTAATCATCTAGTCTAATCATTGATAAATTATACTTATGTACATTGATATAATTTATATAAATAGCATTCAAAAAATACTTACATTACTCTTTTAAACTGTTATCTATCCCTCTAACTCATTAATAAAATATTTATAAACCTTTATAACGAAAAAAGATAGGCAATTTCATTTTTTCTTACCTACCTTTTTATTTTCTATTTCTAATCTCATAGCTTTAACAACAGAATTCATTAATGAATAACTTGAATCGGAACAGCAAACTGCACCTGCTGCAAGTTTGTGTCCTCCACCGCCGAACTGTTTCATTACCTTAGATACATTATATTTTGTACTTCTAGCTTTTATATATATTTTCCCTTTTGCTGATATAAATAATAAAGCAACGTCCACATTTTTAATTAGTTTTAAAACATCTATAATTTGAGAAGCATCTTCAAATGTAGAATGTGTGCTATCAATCATATCTTTTGTTATTATAGTATAAATAATTTTATAATGTTCATCGTATAACAAACTATTAAAAGCAAATATTTCTAGCTTTAATATTCCTCTTGAATATTTCTCTAGTTCATTAATATATTCCGTATCTGCACTATATTTTAATAATTCCGAACATATTTCATGTGTTTCAGGGGTAACATTTGGATTTCTGAAATTAAAACTATCACTTCTAATTCCCATATATAATGCAGTAGCTATTTTACTATTTAATAATACATTTAATCCAACATCCATCATCATTTTAATTAATTTATAGATTAACATTGAATTAGCTATAACATCTTCACACCAATAAATATCTCCATATGGTTCAAATCCACTATGATGGTCTATAACAATAATTTTATTACTATAATCCCTTATATCTAAATTAATTCTACATTCTTCAGAACAATCTAATACGAATAAAATATCAAAAAAATCATTTGGAATATTAATTTTATTAACTCTATTTTTACCAAAAACATCTAAATATTTTTTCTTTATTTTATTTTGTGTTATAATTGTTACTTGCTTATTCATTTGTTTTAAAGCATTTTCTAAAGCAATTGCAGAACCAATAGCATCTGAATCAGGATTATCATGCATAACTATTGCTATATTATTTACATCAATAATAGATTGTATTATTTCTTGTTGTTCGTCCATTGTTTTAACACTCCATAATACATTTTCGTTATTGATGTTCTGTTATTCAACTCTTACATTTTAATAATAATTATTAAAATGCACTATATTCAATTGTAGTTGCACTAAAAAAAGGGAGGACTTTATTCCCCCCTTTGTTAAAAATTTTATTATGCGTTTACTATATTGAATTTCTTATATCTTTAATTAACAATTGAATCGTTTTGTTCCCATTCCAATAGTTATATTGCAATTCAAATCCTATATCAACGATATTTGGCTCATGTAACACTTCATATTTTTCTTTTGTTTCATTAAAACAAATTCCTTCAAAAGAATTCCCATCTTTATAAAAAGCAAATTTAATAGTATTTTTATTTTCTCCTAATACACGATAATCTACTACTCGAACATCTTTCATACAAAATTGTGGTACACTATTTCCTGTTCCAAATGGTTCTAACTGTTTAATATAACTCATTGTATGGTCGTTAATTGCACTACTATCTAATTCACATAGGAATTGTAATGTAGGAGTTGTTTTATTACCATCAGAAGAAGTTTTTAGCCAATTATTATAATTAGCATAACAACGTTTTTTAAATTCATTAAAATTATCTTTATTCAAAGATAATCCACATGACGCTTTATGTCCACCGCCATTACAAATATCAAAATTTTCGGAAATACATTTACTTATGTCATAATCTAAATAACTTCTTCCTGAACCACTTAAAGTATTATTTTTATTGCTATGTAGCAAAAAACATGGTTTTTGATATTTTGTGACGAATTTACCTGCAACAACACCTAATAATCCTGCTGGTATATTATCTAAAACTTTAATAATAAACGGTTCTTCTTCGTTAATTTTTATATCATTTACAACTTCTTGCTGAATGGTTTTTCGTTTGTTGTTTAAATGTACAGTTTTTTCTGCTAATGTGTTGGCTAACACTTCATCATCAGATAAAAACAATTGTACGCCTATTGACGCATCTTCCAATCTTCCTAATGCATTTATGCTAGGAGAAATATAAAAAGCTATATCACTAGATGTAATATTACCTTTTTTTAATTTTGTATGATTTACTAATGCATCAATTCCATAGCTAATATGTTCTTTTTTATTTAAAATACTTAATGCTTTGGACACAAATTTTCTATTTTCATCAATTAATAACATCATATCACCAATTGTACCAAAAGCTGTAAGTACTGCTATTTCATCGTGTATTTTTTGTTTATGTAAATCAGGAATAAGCATACGTAAAAATTTATATGCTACCATACATCCACAAATTGATTGAAAAGGATAATTATCTGTAATACATGGGTCTACACAAATATCTGTTGGTAAATCTTGCAATAATTGATGATGGTCTGTAACAATGACATCTATATTGTTTTGATTTGCGTATTCAATAACAGATTTTGCAGATATGCCATTGTCAACGGTAATAATTAAATCAATATTATCTTCAATCGCCTTATCTACGATTTTATTACTCAAGCCATATCCATCAGAACGTAAAGGAATTGTCCAACTAACATAAGGAGTTAATGTAGATAAACCCAATACCATAATTGATGTCGATGTAACTCCATCACAATCATAATCGCCAGCTATCATTATTTTTTCTTTATTTTTGATAGCTTGTTTTGTACGTTCTACTGCTTTCTCTATATTAGGTAAAAGATTTGGATTACGAAATTTACTTGATTTTATATCTAAAAATTGGTCAAATTCTTTTTTCGTCATATTTTTAGATTTTCTTATCAATTCCAATATATTGTTATTATATTCATATTGTATATTCCATTGGTATTCCAAAAAATTCTCCCCCTTTTATTTATATATTCTATTATATTAGATTTTCAAGATACAATTAATTCATAAAAAAATCATTATATCTATAATAGAGATTAGGAATTAGTACCTATATAAACAAATTATAAAGTGGTGATTATAATATGAAATTGATTAATTTACGTCAAATTGATGGTGGTCAAGCTCTATTATCACAAGTTAATGATTTAGTTAGCAAACTTGGTGATGTAAATAGTAGAATTACTGCCCTCCAAAATACTGTATTTTCTGTTAAAGACTCAATTGATTTAACAAAATTAACCGCTTCTGAAGTTAATTTTACATTAGCCAATGAACCAAATGCACAAAAAGTAGAATTAAATATTAATGGTATTATTTATGAAGAAGATGATGCTTTTACAGTTGCACGTCCAGCTAAAACATTAACATGGACATTTGATAATGCAAATGGTGGATTTGATATTGATAAAGATTTAGCAGACCATATAACTGCAAAATATTATACAGGAGTATTATTAGAAAACGATTCTACTGTAAAAATGTTACGTATGGATAGTTTACCAACAACAGGTGCTTATACTACAGGTGACATGATTATTAAATTAGCTCCAACAACAGGCTCTAATATTGGTTGGATTTGTACAAAGAGTGGAACACCAGGTACATGGATTCCTATCGGTATTACAGATTTTGCTAATGTTCTTAAAGTAGAAGATTCTTCATCTGCTGATTAATTACTAACCAATATTTAATAAAGTAGAGGTGAAAATATAATATGTCAAAAACAATAAATATTGGTGGAGATACTTTTGAAGTATTAGATGTAAATGATGTATCTGCATATCCTCGTTTTGTTATTAGAATTGGAGATAATTTATATGCAGTATCAGCAAGTTATTTTGATGCTAGTGGAAATGTTATAAAAACAAAGAAAACTTATAATCGTCCAAATAGTTATAACCCAAAATATGATAAAGTTACATATACAGGGTTTAAAACAAAAAGCGGTAAACGTATAACAATAGCATCTTATCAGGCTTCAGACGGTCGTTTATCTTTACCACCTGACAGTTCTAATTATATGAAACAAAATTATCCTGATAGTTTTGATAAAATGACAGAATTACCACAAGAAATTGCATTTGCTGATTGGAGTAATGTAGTTAATGCAGATGGATTTTTTGATGATTGTACTAAATTAAAATCAATTAACGGTATGTTTGGTTTTAAGGGAAAAAGCATTTCATTTAGACATTGTGGTGCATATCATATCCCTATTATTAATGGACAAAATTTGACATCTTTTTCTGCACAAGGTTGCGGTAATTTAGAAGAAATACATTTTATCAATTTTACAGAACCAAAAGCTAATATTATGAATAATGCACCTTTTAATGGTTGTGCAAATATGAAAAAGTTATTAGGATTTAATTTTAGAAATCAAAATATGAGTGCAGGAGATGCATTATATCATTTTTCCGTTCAAAATAATCTTAGGAATCTGACAATAGACTGCACAAACATTGATACTTTTGGTAAAACACCATGTATTAATGTAAAAGAATTGGGTCTTGATTCTGCTGGTGGATGGAAATTTACATTAATTAATGTTCCTACAAAATTTAAAGGAAACGAAAAAGATTTAATTGATGTTACAGGACTTTTTTCTGATGGAACAACAACGAATACTTATCATATAGTTAATTTCTTAGATGAAGTTGTTATTGAAGCAATTGAATTAACAGATGATAGATATAAAATGCAAGATTTATATCCTGCTCGTTATCAGACAATGACAGAAGTTCCTGATAAATTAGATACATCTAAATTAACAACCGCAGAAGAAATGTTTAATGGTTGCGAAAATTTATCTAAATTGCCTGATAAATTAGATTTAACAAATATAACTAATATGAAAAATTTCTTATATGGAACTAAAGTTACTACAATTCCTGATTATATATGGAATACAAAATCAAAAACATATTATTGTGCATTAGGATTGGACAATAGACAAAATTTAACATCATTAGGAACATCAACCATTGATTTACAATATGCAGAAGATGTAACATGTTTATTTGCTTTCTCATCAAAATTAGTTTCTATTCCTAAAATTAATTTACCTAAAGTAAAAAATATGTCACAATTATTTGATGGTTCTTCTCAAATATCTGATTTTAGTTCAATTACAATAAATAGTGACGTGGAAGATATGGCAAGTGCATTTAAAAATTGTACGTCAATGACACTAAAAGGAATGCCAAAATTCACTAATAATAACATCAATAAAATAAAACGAATGAGATATGCTTTTTCAAATTGCAAAAATCTTGTTGGTGCATTCCCATATAATATTGATTGCTCAAATATCGAAGATATAACGAAAATAAACATAGAAACTATTAGGATAGTAGATTCATTTAGTTATTCTCTAAATGAATTTCCTTTTATGAATACATTTAAAGGTTCAGGAATAACATCAGTCAATTTCACAAATGTAGATGATAAATATAAACGATATTTTTCAAAATATAGTGTAGGTACTGATGTTACTATTGATGGTACTCCTGTTGATAATAAAATTAATATTAGTGGTGATAATTATAGTTTAAAAGAGAGTTTTGGTATTGCAGAATTAGATACAATCACATCTGATTTTACATTTGGAACTGTTAATAATTTATCAAATATGTTTGTAAATCAATGTTTAACTTCCATTACATTAGATGGATTAAAAGTTGTTGGTGATATTATTTCAGCATATCATATGTTTACTAGATGTGGAGAAAATGCATCATTAAATCCAATTACATTTAATGGCACAATAGATTGTAGTAGTGTTAATGGGATTATTGCAACAGAAATGTTTGGATATTATCATCCAAAAGATGATACTTCTTATTATGCATCTATTAATAACGTATTTTCTAATTTGCCAGATTTATCATATTCAAAAATTATAGCTTCATCAGGGATGTTTGCATGGTGTAAAATTGAAACAATGTCATCTATACAAGATAAAATTGGCTTTGATATGAAAAATCCAACAAATGAACATTTTATTTTAAAAATAGCAGAAAATATGTTTTATGGTACAGAAATACGCAATATAAATACTACTTTAATATTAGACGGTTCAGGATTAATTGGAGCCCCAAATAGCATGTTTGATTATAGTAATATTACTGAATGTAAAATTGTAAATATTCCATATAAGATAGATTTAAATTCGTTTAAAAATTGTAGAAATGATGGTGCATTTATGAATTTACAAGTAGCACATGATACATCAACATTTACAACAGTATTTTAATTATAAAAAAGAGAAGTTTTAAACTTCTCTTTTTTTTATACATTTTCTGCTTTAATATCTTGTTCTGTAATTGTAATTTCTTTTTTATTACTAGAAGGTGCTTGATACATAATATCTAACATTGTATTTTCCAAGATAGATTTTAAACTTCTTGCGCCTGTTTTTTGTTTGATTGCAATTTTAGCAATTTTTCTTACTGCTTTATCTTCAAAATTCAAATCAATTCCATCTACATGAAGAAGTTCCTGATATTGTTTAATCAAAGCACCTTTTGGTTCTTTTAAAATTCTTACCATAGCTTCTTCATCTAATTTATGCAATACTGCTATTGTTTGAATACGACCAACGAATTCAGGTATCATTCCATAAGCAATTAAATCTTCCTGTTTTACCTTATCAATAGCGTTATCACGTTCTTTGTCTGTAATAGTGTGCGCTTCTGCTCCAAATCCGATACCATGTTTTTCTGATTTAGCAGAAATAATACGTTCAATGCCACTAAATGCTCCGCTTACAATAAATAAAATGTTTGTTGTGTCAATTGTTTTTTGTTCTTCTCCGTCACCAAATAAGTTTTCTTTACTTTTAGGGAGAAAAACTGTAGTACCTTCAATCATTTTCAAAAGTGCTTGTTGTACACCTTCTCCACCAACATCACGCGCATTTTCTCCGGCTTTACTAGCCAATTTATCTATTTCATCAATAAATACAATCCCGTATTCGGCTCTTTTAATATCACCATCTGCTTCTTTTACAAGCGAAGCAAGACAATCTTCAACATTACGACCAACATATCCAGTTGAGGTAAGTGTTGTTGCATCAGCAATTGTAATAGGAACATCTAACAATTTTGCAATTGTTTTTGCAATTAATGTTTTTCCGCTACCAGATGAACCGATAAGACAAATATTTGATTTTTGAATATTTGAATTTTTTAATTTAAATACACGTTTATAATGGTTATATACTGCTACAGAAATAATTTTTTTTGCGTTATCCTGTCCAATAATATATTCATCCAATTTTTCTTTTAGTTCTTTTGGTCTAAGAACGTTTTCCATAGTAGGTGTATCAGATACTTTTCTATCTTCAATAATATGTTGACAAATATCTAAACAATCTTCGCAAATTGTCATACGTTTAGTTTTGCCATAAACGATTTTTTCTTCATCTACTTCTTGACCACAAAATTTGCATTTTACTTTTGGTTTCTCTTGTACAGTTTCTTCATCTATCATATATTAAGCACCTACCTATTCTATATTATTGGTATCTCTATCTAAAAAATACCACTCCATATATCATATTATATGTTAATTTACTATTCAAGTCAACTGTAAAAAAATATACCGTGCCAAAATTTTATGTAATTATAAAGCACGGTATATTTTATTTAATTATTAAAATTTGTAGGAGTAATTGTTTTATTAAAACCTGCACCTTTTTCAGTACGTTTAAATACTTCATATGTATCAAATATGTATTCTTTATTTTTGTTATTCAACAAAACAAAATTGTCTTTTGCAATATAAATATGAAGTAAGTTCTTAAACTTTTTGCTAGGAATATAATTAAGTGCTCTTGCCGTTCTACCTTTTACAAGAATGTCAGAAAGTTTCATTACTTTATATCCTAATGAACCATCATTCCATTCAAAGATTGTAAGAATTTTGTTTACGTCATCTTCACTTGCATTACTGATTTTACAATCAACAATAAAATCATTTTCTTCTAATTTACAAGTAGGCATAGCTTTCGCACCGCTAGCAGTAGCAACAAATGAATTAACACTAAATCTACCAATACAACCATTATTTGTAGCTAATGTAATTGTTTCATCTTTTACATCATCTACTAACTTGTTAATAATGATTTCCGATTCCATATCTTTAATAATCTGTGTTGGATTATTAATACGGAATTTCATTTTATTAACTAAAGTTTTCTTTACCATACCATTTTTCAGTACAGAAATTAAGACTTTTTTAGATTCAGTATTAAATACAATGAAATTAATAGCATCTTCAAATTTCATATTATTATACTGCAAACTATTCATTGGTACTCTTTCGACCATACCTGTTTTACGAATAATGAGCAAATCATCAGAACGTTTTACTTTATTTGCTTGAATAAACAAATTTGTTCTATCTTTATACGATTTATCGTCAATGAATTTCTGATATTCATCTTCTTCATAAACATTTATTTTTCCATTCGCATAAAGTACTGCGTAAACATCTTCTGAAACTTCCTGTGAGGACGTAGAACCGCTTTCAAAGTCAGATACAATAGTAGTCCTGCGTTTGTCACCAAACTCTTTTTTAAGCCCATTTAACTGGTCTATCATGAGTTGCTTCATAGCATTATCATCAGTAAGATATGTATTATACTGTTTTAAATTATCTTCAAGTTCTTTAATTTTCTTAAAAATAACTTCTCTATCTTTATGTACTAATGAACGTGTTTTTTGGTCTAAAATATAATTTACTTGTTCTTCATTCAAATCATATTTAGATACCAATTTCTTTTTAGCATCATCAACTGTTTCGCTATCAATAATGATATTAACTGCCGTTTTAATATCATCAATTACTTTAGCCAAACCTTTTTGAATATTTAATTTTTTACTATCTGCTTCTACCAAATAAGAATAGCGATTATTTAACACTTCTTTTCTAAAAGAAATATACGTATGAATATAATCAACCAAAGTAACCAATTTAAGTTCTTTATCAAGTACCCCACGCATATGGAAAGAAGCATTTGCTTGTAATTTTGTTTTATCGTATAAATCTTTAATGAGTAATGGAATATTTGCCGTTTTTTGACATTCAATAACAATACGAATATCTAAACCTTTTGATTCATCACGAACACTAATTGTTCTAGGTAAAGTTTTCTCCATTATCATATCATGGATTTTTTCAATAAGTTTTGGTTTATCTGAAAATGGTGGCATATCCGTAAATACAATTTGTGGATTACCATTTTCAGAATTATTTTCAATGATATAATTCGCTCTAAAAGATAATGAGCCTTCCCCTGTTTCATAAAGTGATTTAATGCCTTTTTTAAGCATTTGCGAACCATAAGGGAAGTCTGGTCCTTTAATAATTTTCATTATATCATCTAGTGTAAAATCATCATGCTTAATGGCATAAATAATTCCGTCACAAACTTCATTTAAGTTATGTGAAGGGACACAAGATGTATAACCAACTGCAATAGCGTTAGGACATCCATTTGCTAGAAAATTAGGAAATAGACCTGGTAATACAATCGGTTCTTTTAACGTTTCAGAATAATTATCACGAAATTCTACACAATGTTTATCTAAAACATCTTCCAAAATAGCATAAGAAATTTTAGCTAAACGTCCTTCCGTGTACCTCTCGCTTGCCTGTGAATCTCCATCAATTGAACCAACGTTACCATGAAAATCAATAAGTGGATAACGATATACCCACGGTTGAGCCATATTAGCAATCGTGCCATAACAAGAACTATGCGGATGATAATTACCCATTACGTCACCACTAATCTTAGCGTTCTTAATATATGGTTTATTGCTATCATAGCCTTTTTCTTTGCAACAATATAAAATTCTACGTTGTACAGGCTTTAATCCATCACGAACATCAGGCAAAGCACGTCCAATAATAGACAACATAGTATAATCCATATATGAGCGTGGCAATTCATCTCTCAAATCACAGTCTACGATATTTTCTTCTGCAACTAAAGATTCTATATCTTCTTTTTGTTTTTTTGCCATAATCTATATTATCCTCCATTCTTTGTTTAGCAATATTGTAGCACAAAAAGAATAAAATCGTCAACTAAAAATTATTTGTGAAAAAAAGGAAGTGCTATAACTTCCTTTTAATTCCGTTGTACATGATTAAATAATTTTTCAAAATCCGTTAATGGTTTCTCCAAATATTTGTCTCCACCCATACAATTAGCACAAATATCTTGTAATGCTTGTTCTCCTTCAAACATATGTTGACAATTAGGACAATTGTATAATCCTGCGTTACTATACTCATGCTTATGTTTACTTCTAGTTAATTCTTGATTCATGATAAACCTTCTTTCATTTAATCAAATTAATTTTATATAAGAAATTATCTACATATTGTCCATTTACTTTAAATGAATTCCATAATGTAATATTCGTTACAGGAATAGGTACTTTACTCATTTTAACTGTAAAATCCATTTTAGGTGTATTAAATGCCATAGTAATATGTGGTGTATAATTTGGGAAACTACTAGGTGCTTTTTGATAACCAACTTGTTCTAATAGTTCTTCCATACGATAATGAATTTGATACAATTTAAAACTATCATCTACGCCTATCCACATAGCACCTTTATCAAACCGACCTACTTTATTTGCAAATACATATTGATTATATAAATCCGTTTCTTTTTCATAGATTTTCATAGCATCTACTACTTTTTCAAAATCATCTTCGTTTTCACCAATATAATCTAATGTAATATGAAAATCATTAGGGTCACACCAATCACCATGAGTATAACCTTTTAAGACTGTTTGATAATATGCTAACTGATTTTTTGCCATTTCATCATCTATATCCATAGAAATCCATAATTCAGCCATTTGTTACTACCGTCCTTATTTATTATTCTATATATAAAATAATTAAAACATCTTAAAATAATACTTAATTTATTGTATAAAAAGGATAAGAGTAATTTTTACTCTTATCCTTAGTTTTATAGTGCTTCCAAATCCACCATATCAGAATTTGCTTCGATAAATTGTTTGCGTTTTGTTACATCTTTACCCATCAATGTCTCAAAAAGTTCTGCTACTTCTTTGGCATCTTCAAGTGTAATTCTACGTAATGTTCTATTATGAATATCCATTGTTGTTTCTTTTAATTGTTCAGGATTCATTTCACCTACATGATTACCGTATATCACTATACGCACCGACTATCTCTTTAGCTCATATAGCTATCTACTGTTTCGGATAACGTATCAATAGTTATCCTACTAGGGAACAACCCCTATAGTCTGTACAGGTTTTTATTTCCCACGGGCTTACCTTAATTAAGGCTCGTTCCGTTAGCATACATAATGTATACCCCTTTGATAAAAGGAAAAATTGATAAGGGCAAGGTTTACGCCAACCCTTT